>Ga0209648_10000437_pt1 | contig 31533 bp, 30 predicted proteins | sample GraSoi2013_115cm_FD_185830 | JGI IMG/M metagenome (GOLD analysis project Ga0209648, IMG submission 185830) | Grasslands soil microbial communities from the Angelo Coastal Reserve, California, USA - Sample 9_17_2013_115cm (SPAdes) (version 2) | ecosystem: Environmental > Terrestrial > Soil >...
ACTCTCGTTGGCTTTACCGGCGCCTATCCGTATGACGGGCGAGAAGCGGTCCATTCTACAGCCCTCACAAAATCTGCTGCGGATTTCAACTGGAGTAGAAGACCTTCGCCGTTCTTAGTGGATGACGGGCAAACCTTATCTTACCGATTAGGGAAGGGTTACCGACGATACTCCCTGAATGTGTTGTCTTTGCCCCGAAATGCCTCTTCCGATTCCCGAAGACTTGTTCTGGAAGATGGACTGGCCGCTAGACCTATTTCAGCCCAGCAGCAGGAAATTGTTGGATAATCCATGGTGAAAGGTCGTGGAAACAGGAGATCAGAGATGTTCTCGATCGAGCATTCCAAGGACAGTCACCTGGTGCTTGCCTGGTTTATATGTCGTTGAGGGACCAGCTTTATTGGCCTTGAGGGATCTGTACAACACAGAAGAGATTCCCGTCGGGATCCTCTAAGACCACGAAGTCGGAACCTGGGCGATACCTCCATGGATAGCGCCGCGCCCCAAGCTGCATCAATCGGTTCACTTCGTCGTCTTGCCTATCCGTGTAAAGGTCTAGATGAAGCCAACTACGTCGTGCTGCGCGTGTCTCTCTCGCCTGAAACGATAAGTTCGGCCCCTTTCCCTCAGGGTCGCGCAAAACCACCCATCCATCTTTGGCCGGTCGTCTGGGAACGTAATGGAGGACGTTTTGCCAGAACGTAACCATGCGGTTAAATTCGTGGCAGTGTATGACGACAGAACCAATCCTCATGCGGTCCTCAACAATGATAGCTGTTGATAGCAGGTGATTATACTCATAGTGAGGACCACAGCTCTATTTGGGGCGTATCACGGGAAAACCAGAAGTAAACTCCAGAAGAGCCGACTTGCGCCATTACTTCCGCTTGCCGACAAATCATCCGCGAGTCGATCCGACGAGATTCAGTCCTTATGCTGCGCTTCACTGGATGCCGATACGGACAAGAAATGCCTCGACATCTTTTCTGCAAAGATCGGGCGCTTGGTACCACATTTGGTGTCCAGCGTCGGGAAACACGATGATTTCGTGGTTTGGAAGCAGCCGCGCCAATTCCTCGGTAATGAGTCCTAGAAATGGATACGATTTAGCACCGGAAAGCAGGAGGACTGGAGCAGTAATGTTTCGAATCGTCCGGGGCTGGATATCGGGGAAGAGAGTGCCAGTGCTCATCATCACATCCCATTCGTGCGCATCGCGCAGCGTGTCATCGCGAGCCGACTTGGTCATCTGGTCCCACGCATGGGGATCGTTGAAGACGTAATCCATGAAGACACCGATCCCGGCATCGCGATCGCCTCTGCGAAACGCTTGCTGCATAGGCGTAACCATCCTGCGTTCAATGTCTTCGAACATCGCCTTGCCGGTCTTCGCTTCATCACCTGGCAAATGCGCCAAGAGAGAGATGGCGGGCGGCTCGGCCAAAACAAGAGCGCGCACAAGTTCCGGGTGTCTGGCTGCCAAAAACAAAGCGGTTAGCGCGCCGTACGAATGACCGATCACCACGACTTTGCCGAGGTGGAGGGTGTGGATGAATGCTGCAAGGTCCTGCGCATCAACGACAGCGGAGTATCCGGAACGGGCCAGATTGCTATTCGGATAATTATAGCGTCGGCTATACGCAATCGCCCGATAATGCTCCGCAAACCGTCCGACCTGGTCTGCCCAATATCCTCCATCACTCAGCGACCCGTGGACGAAAATCACGGGCGTTCCTTTGCCCTGATCCACGTAATGCAGCGTGATGCCATTCCCGATATCGACCGTGCGAATGGTCGGCGCATCAGCGTGCGGGTCGCCGACCACGATCGAATTGAAAGGCTCTTGGGCAAACGTGACATTCCAAAGGCATAGCTGGGTGGCCAGCAAAAGCTGCACGAGAATCTTCATACTGCTGGGTACGCGGAGGGCGCAAAGAATGTTCCACAAGCAAAAACGGGTCCGTCCGTAACAGATAATCAGTGACATCTCGGATTTGCGCCCGAGTCACGGGCAACCCTTCCATAATCCGCTAATGGAAGGTTGGCCGACGGTCCGCACAGGAGCGTCATGTAATGACTGCGACGACGCATCGAGGCTGGTGGTAGAGTCATCCATCAAACACGAGAGGATGATATGCGTGTCAAAACGCTAGCCCCGATCGTCTTGTTTGTCGTATCGACCTTGACCAGTAACGCCCTTGCGCAACAGTCTGGGAAGTCCGTGCCTCCCTCCCCTGCATGGAATGACAATTCTCTAATCACCGTTCAGAAAAAGGGAGGAGACCCTACTCTAGCGGGCGATGTCAAGATCGAGTTCTATGGGCACGATGCATTCAAGATCACATCGCCGGTCGGTTTAACGGTTCTGACCGATCCTTGGCGGAATGACTCAACAGGCGTTTACCCAAAGTGGTTCCTGAACGAGTTTCCCACCATCCGGGTTGGTATAGTTCTTTCGACTCACGCTCATTTCGACCACGATGCTGTCGAGCGCCCGAAAGGGCTGATGGTTCTCGAACGTTTGGTTGGGCAGTTTAAGCTCGGCGACATCGAAATAACAGGCCTCGCCGACAAGCACAAATGTGAACCGGCGTCTCCTGATGAGTCGGGTAATGCCTCTGTAGATCTCCATGTAGAGACCTGTCCGCCAAACAACGTGATTGCGTTCGATAACGCGATTCAGATCATTGAGACCGGGGGATTGCGGATCGCCATCTGGGGCGACAATCGTGCAGTTCCTGATCCCTCTCTCGACCATTTCTTGAAAAACGTTGACGTGCTCGTTTTACCCATCGAGACAATCCTCACCCGCGCCGAGGTGGATGGAATCCTGCGAAAATATGATCCTAAGGCTCTAATTCCATCCCATTATTTTCTTGATGGCTTGACGACCGAAGTCTCGGGTTTGGAGTCGGCCGATGGATGGGTAAATGATCAGGCGAAGGTTCATCATGCGGACGTTCGTCGCCTCAATACTGCGGATCTGACGCTTAATGCAGCCGAACTGAAAGGCTCCCGTCACAGGGTCTATTACTTCGGCGACCATTTTGAGAAGAAATAGAGATTTGATGACGAAAGCCGAGTTTCATCGCGATCTGACTGCCATGACCCATCAACTTCTGGGTGACGGGCAAGCCTGAAGTTATCGGCTAGACTCCAGTTTCCCATTTGTCGACAACCCGGCCCGAAGCGCCTTTTCAACCGAGAGCCACTGATTTCCTATGATCTGCGACGTTGAATTTGTTCTCAAACGCGTGAGAGCATGGCAGGCATGAAATCGATTCGACTTGGATGCATCCTGCCGGCGGTCATGAGTGCGGCACTCTTTATCGGTGAAGTTCATGCACTTTCGGGATTCCCGAATTCGCAGGTCTCGGCCAACAGATCAACGGCTACGCAGGGAGACGGATCTCACGATTTCGATTTTCTCATCGGTGATTGGAAAGCACATGTTCGTCGACTCCCCGAACGCTTGAAGGGTTCGAATGTCTGGGTCGAATACAATGGCATCTCGAATCATAAAAAGCTTCTCGACAGCAACGCTAATTTTGAAGAGTTCGACGTTTCCAGTCCCGATAAGAAACGTATAAAGGCGCAAACGCTCCGACTCTACAACCCCGAATCGCACCAGTGGAGTATTTACCTGGTGGATCTCGACAAAGGTACTCTCGATCTTCCGCCGGTTGTGGGCCAGTTTAGCGGGAAGCGAGGTGAATTCTACAACCAGCAAACCTGGGAAGGCCGCGCAGTCCTTGTGCGCTATGTCTGGCTCAACATTTCACCCAAATCATCGCGAATGGAACAGTCTTTTTCGTCAGACGGCGGAAAGACATGGGAAGTTAACTGGATATGTGAGCTCTCACGATAAATATCGCCATCCTATTTTTCAACGCCGAGCCGGTCAAATGCTCGGCTCGAGGGCTGAGCTGTCCGGGGTGAGCTGGTGTCGTCTAGCCCCGTGTCTGTTCGTCTCTGACACTCTTCGCGACACGTGTTGAGTTTACCCAAAATGTTTCGCACGACCTCTCCACCCTGGGCGGGTGCACAATCGCCGGCGCACTCATTGATGGATCTTGGGGGGCTGCCTTCGCAGATTGCGGGCGGATCACGGGCAAACAGGAAGTAATGCAAATGTTGCAGACGGCGGCACTCGCAAGGGAACCCGCTCGGACGAGATTCGCCCAATAATCCGTCGCTGGCCACTCCCTCCGCTACGACCTAAGCGCGCCGTCTCCGGCGTCGCAGGTCTTCGCTACGGGAGTGGCCAGCGCAAGACAAACCATGCTCTAATGTCGGAAACGTCGGCGGGTAAACCTCAGCCCGAAGCTATTCCACTTAACATATAGGTAAGACATTTTGTTGTTCTCCTATTTCTGCCTCATTTTCTTGAGGCACCCAAAAGCGAGGGCTACTGCTCCCAAAGCGAGCGGCTGCATTCTGGGAGGGAACCCAACGTTTTTAGGGCGGAACCGAGAAAGCAGAAGGCGCGAAGCTGCAGCGGCGCAGGAATTAGCTCGAAGCGGGTGTCCAAGAAAAGGAAAGGCAGGAAATAGGTGGCTTACCGAGTTCAGTTCCGCATAGGAGGAGAGGAGCGAATAGGAGAAACGCCGTAGCGCAGACATGGTTGTGATGACAGTGTTGCTATGCAGTACGAAGATGAGAAATAGATGTGCGATGCAACTCGCCCACAAGGCACGCCAGGCTGAGACATGAAATTACGGTAAGTGGAGGGCGCGGTAGAACATCAGTCGAGGTTGGGCCTTGAGCATTCCTGAGCGCTCGAAATAGAAGAGGCCCCAGTTAGGGAGCCGAGAAGGGGCTCGGCTGAAGCAGCGAGGCGTGCTGCGGGAGGTTGAGTAGAAGTCCAGGACGGTGACAACGAGAATCGGTTTTATCAGTTATCCCGCTTGCGCGCTTCAGGATTAATCGGAGTGTCGTAGGGGGCGCTGATATCCTGCAATCGCAGCTGGAGCTCCGCCGCGTAGATTTCGGCGCGTTCGCAGAGCCGTGCGTTGCGAATTGCCACTGCCGCTGGAATGGCAAGAGACTTGGCGAGGCGAAAATGCTCCGTGTTGAATTTGTGAGCATCCGTCGAGCCCACAGAGAGAACACCCAAAACCTCGCCGGAAGCCATAAGGGGTACGCCTAGCCACGAGCGAATTCCGGCGAACGCGCGATGGTCTCTCCAGGCGGTTTCCGACCGTGTGTCCGGTGCGGAGATGCTCTTGTGCTCCCGGACGATTGGCTGAAGGAGGGGTTGCTCGGCCAAGGTTAAAGTGACGATGCTCCGCTTAGCGGAATTTCTCGGTGCGACCCTGGCGACGAGGAGATCCGTGCCCTCTTCAACCAACAGCACGGAAGCGGTCGAGTAAGGCACAAGGTCGAGAAGACAGGCAAGCAGCGTGTCGAGAACTGTGTCCATTGCCAGGTTTTGCGATAGTGCGAGCGTGGACTTTCGAAGGGCGTTGATCTCGGCTCGCGCGGCATCGGCCGCAGCAAGGTGCGTACCGCTCTCGATTTCCGCCTGTCTGCGTGCTGTTACGTCTTGAGACGTGCCAATCAGCCAGCCTGTGGTTTGTCCCGATTCCCGGACAGCAAGGGCTTTTACGGAAACCCAGCGAAGCTCTCCATCGGTGCGAATGATACGGAATTCCTCATCGAATGCTCTGGTAGAGATGGCCTCGTCCAATTTGGCCAGAATTTTCTCTCGGTCATCGGGGTGGATTAGATCGAGATACGACAGAGGGTTGTCGTAGAGCGAAGCAACGGTGCGGCCCGTGATCGACTCATAGGCTGGACTTACGTACTTGATCTCCTTGGTTTGTGCATCCATCGTCCAGAACACCTCTTGGATCCGTTCGGCCATTTGCTCGAAACGCAGCCGACTGTCCCGAAGAGAATTCTCGGCGAGCTTTCGTTGGGTTGTGTCGCAAAGGATGAGTACGTGGCGCCCCGGAAGATAGTTCGCGGCGGCCGTATAGGACACAAATAGGGTGGTTTGATCATCACGGAGGAGTTCCGCTTGCCCACGCTGATATTTCACCTTTAGAAAGTTTTGCCAATCTCTGTCAAATTGCATGGGATCTTTGTAGAAATCGCGGACCGGCTGTGCAATGAGGGCGGCTCTCGGGACGCCAAGGAGGGCAAAGGTGGCGGGATTTGCGTTGAGACAAATTCCGTCACTGTTCACAATGACTATGGCATCAAGCGCATGGTCAAAAACGGAACGGAATTCTTTGTCAGCTGTTTGAAATGCGGACAGAGCTTCCCGGTGACGCCTGCGCTCACGCAGGAGATACGGCAGCTGCAGCGCCATGACACAAACCAGTGCCACCAACACAGCGATGCGGAGGGTGAGCGCGATCTCGGAGCGGGGCGCGGTAAGCACGGCGGCGAGGAGCGCCACGGACGCGGCCATCAACAACCAGGAGCCGACACGTAACCACGGTCGAAGGACCGAACTGCCCTCTTGAGATGGCGACTGATCTCGCACAGAACGCTCGCTCACGCAGGTGCAAAGCTAAGATCCGTATTGTCGGATGTTACTACAAGGCTGAGCCATACGATAGATCGGCGCCGCGCACCGCACTGACGCTAGCGTTGTGGTTTTGTGTGAAGTTCGAATCCTTCAGGTTCATCCAGACCCGATGGGCGTTGGGTTCGATTCCCATCGCCTGCTCCATAAACCCTGATGACTCAGTTGACCTTACACGGCTAAGCTCCCTGAATTCGATAAAAACCCGGCCGGTTTTGGACGGTGGTTGGACGGTACTGGACTCAATTGGACGGTCAGTTTTCACTGGAGTCTTTGCTGTTGGAGCAAACCGTCAACGAGCTTTCGGCTGGTGGAATGGCACAAACACTGGACTGCTTGGCTGAGGGTCGCGGGTTCGATCCCCACCGCCCCTACCAAAAGTCCTGTTGAGTCTGTTGCCTTTGCCTCCCGAGAACCCCAGATTGGGGCCTAAAAGGCCCTAATTTTGGCCCCAAGTTGGCCCCAAAAATTCCGCACGGTTTACGAGGGGAGATCTCATGCCTCTATTCAGAACTCGTCAGCGCGTACCGCGCGCGGAGCGGGAATGGTCACAGGCAAAGCTGGCCGCCCAGGTGGGTGTGACGCGCCAAACCATCAACTGCATTGAAAAGGGCCGATTTCACCCCAACCTGCGAGTCGTATGCTTGATGAATACCACCAGCAGCCCGTACAGCTGAACCCAGGCGGCCCGTGGAGATGGCCAAATGATGTTCGAGCTAACGCGGGCATTCTTTTTCTTACCCGTCCCCTTGGAACCGATGCTCAACTGTGTTGCAGGCGGTAGAACCGCCCGCAGGACTATCGCGTCGGATCTTTGACTTTCGAAACGGCAATCGCTCGCGCCAGCAACGAAGCGAAGAATTTCTCAAAGCTCAGTTCCGCGGCTGGCTCTTTGTAATATCCGGTGGCACCCCGCTTGGCATCGGAAAGAAGAAAGCAGGCTGAGTCGTAGAGCCGTTCGCGTACCAGTTTCGTCAGGAGTATTTCGTACCGCTTCGCGTAGGAAGCGGCCTTGAATTCCGGGAAGACTTTGAAGTGAGGTTCCTGTGCGCGGACAGAACGCATTGAGCCGGCGGCCTCCTCTAGAAGCATCATATATCCCAACCACGGACGAGCCGACGGCTTGAAGGCACCCTCGCGATACGCCGCCCAAATGTCCGTCGCGCTGCCAATCGCTTCTTCGGTTCGGTTGTTGTAGTTGTTTCCGAAGGATCCAACTTGCGACTTGAACTCAATACCCGCCAGCAGCTGGCCGTCCGCAACCACGAGCAAATCCCACTTCTTTTCGGGCCGATACCAGCCGGGCAACTCTATTCGCTTTTCGCAATAAACGTCCGCTTTCGGCAAGCCGCTTTCGCAAAGGTAATCGCGAACCAGGGAAACAAATCCATCCATCTGCCTGCCCCCGGTTACAGCGGTTCGAGATCCAGCGTCGCGCGCTCCCGTTTTCGCACCTTGCTTTTCAGATTGCGACTCGCGCGTGGTCCAAAAGTGTTGCACCGCCCCACGCAGACGTTCCTCCAGCTCGGGGTCCAATGCCATCGCTATTCCGTCGGACCTATGTGAATTTCTGTTGCGCTAAAAAGGGAAGATGTCTCGGCGGCGATCCGCTCCGACGCAAGCTTGTAATAGTGACTGTCGATCTCGAAGCCGATGCTGTTCCGGCCCCATTTCGCAGACGCCACGGCCGTTGTTCCAGTTCCCATGAATGGGTCTAGCACCATGTCGCCGACGAAACTGAACATCCGAACGAGCCGTTCAGCGAGCTCGGAAGGGTACGGCGCAGGATGGTGCCTCGTCGACGCGCCGGTCAGTCCAGACCATATCTGCTGAAACCATTTCTTGTGGTTGGCGGAGGAGAGAAGACTTAGTACTTTTGTCGCAATGTCGGGTGCCCTGTATCCGCCAGGCTTCCGCTCCATCAATATGAACTCGATGTCGTTCTTGATTACCCCGTTTGGTTCATAGGGCTTCCCAAGAAATCCTGAGCCGTTTTCGACTTCATAAGCTGCATTTGAAATCTTGTACCAAATAATTGGCGCCAAATTGTCGTACCCGATCTTGCGGCAATGCTCCTGAATCGAAGCGTGCAGCGGCACAACGGTGTGTCTTCCGCCGTTTTCGCGGCGCGACAAGCAAACGTCACCGACAACTACAATGAGGCGACCACCCGGCACGAGGACGCGATGACAGTGCGCCCATACCTTATCAAGCTCGCCGAGGAATTCGTCGTAGTCCTCGACGTGGCCCAACTGCCCGGCCGAATCCCGATACTCTTTCAGAGTCCAATACGGCGGGGACGTAAGCACCAAGTGAACGCTTTCGGACGGAATTGTGCTCAAGTCCCTGCCGTCCCCGCGGTAGAGCCAGTGCGAAGTCGGAACACTCCGGACGGCTCGCTCAATTTCTCGTACGGCGTCAGAATCCTTTGCGAGGCGTGGAATCGCTGTCTGCGGGTTATCGAGCCTGCCGAGTCCCTTCGGGACGTACGCAGACAAGTCCCGCATCGCAGAACTCATTCCCCCAACTTCGCGCTTCGTTTTCGCGGCTACCGTCATGCTTTCAATTCTCGATTTCCTCACCCACCAGCATAACACCCACTTGTGCGCCTGCTTGTTCCGTACGCGTTCGACCTCTCCCAATTCTCCGGGCAAGCCGTGAAGGAGTGCAGGATCTACTGACCCAGCGGAAAGATTCTACCGCGTGTTTCGAGGGAACTCATCAGTTCCATGTGGGCGCGCCAGCCTTCGAATTCGGGATCTTCCTCTACGCCGAGCAGCCGGTCCCCGCTGGGAGCATACCGCAACAGCTGATTCCGGATACCGGATCGTCCCAGAATCCAGCACGCTGTGCGATGTCGCGAGAGCATCACGCAGAGACGGCCGGCATCCAGATGGAATTCAGATGCGTCGGCGCGCCCGGAAAGCGGATGATGAATGAAGGTGATTTCCCGTTCTAGTCCCTGGAACCTGTCGGCGGTTTCCACTAGTACATCCGACAAATGATTGGGCAGACGTTCGCGCACGGCATTTACCTGGGAAACGTGAGCGCAGACAACGCCGATCATCGCGGCCGTCACTTCGCGAGACGCGCCGCCTTCTCTGATGCGTGCTGATCTCTCGAGCACGCGTCCTACCATCTCTACGAGCACCGCCGCCAATTCCTCATCCAGCTCACCCGTGATCCCCGCCGGGAGCTCCAAAAAGCCCAAGCTCATTCCACCCTCAGCCGCATCCAAAGCCCGGTCCACGCGCGTCCGCCCCGATATCGGTCTCGCCACCGCCAGCGTCCGCGCCCCATTAGGCGCGAGAGCCGCAAAGTTCAAATTTGGGTAGAAGGCTGGCTGAACAAAATCCACGGTGTCCTGTACAAGCCTTCGCGATACGGGGAGGCTCAGCCGGAGTACGCCGGTTTGTCTCCTAACCAAGGAGACGGGGCACGGCACATGCGGACCCGCGGGATCGCATCTCCAACGTTCGATCTCACACCCAATGACCGGCGCGATCTGTCCAGGATCCCCCACGAGCACAAATCTTCGCGCGAGCCCAGCAATTTGATGAAACAGGAAATCCGGCAACTGAAAAGCCTCATCAACGATTTGCAGGTCAAACGTTTGCTGGTGGTGCTGAATCCACGACCATTTCTTTGCATTTGCGATGACCACGCATGGCCCTGGTGGGAGCTCATCGAACCGTCCCACAACGGCAAGATTGCCTGCCTGCTGTAGCGCCGGCGGCAGCGTCAAATCCTTGCGCTTCAGCAGAAAAAAACTAAGACGGGGAAATCCGTATGCCAGCCGGCGCGCCAGATCGAATGCTTGTTCATTCGTTTGTGTAGCAATCATGCAGCGTTCGCGCAGCAGTGCCAGCGATTGGACAGCAAGCCGCTCAACGATTCCCGTCTTTCCCGCTCCGGGCGGCGAGTCAAGGCGAACTGCGGGAAGTCCCGCGTACTGCGTCTCCAGCACTTGACGCACGGCAGCGTCTGCTAGTTCCTGCGGCGCCACTGCTGCGTCCAAGACGCTCATCGCAGTCCCTCGATCGCTGCCAGCAAATCATCTGGCCGCGGTGCGTTACTCGGGGAAGCGCCCGGCAATTGCTGATCCTGATGGGTCCATGGCGGGGTCGCTAACCGATCGCGCATTTGTTTGCGCATCCGAATGATTCCATCCCAATCAGGAGGTCCGTCACCGAGTAGCACCTGTTGATTCGCGATCGGCAACCCTGGGATTCGAGTGCCTTTGAGCATCACAACAGAAACCCGTGTTGTTCGGCCACTCCTACGAACGTCCGTCACAACGACTTTCATCCGAGGGTCTGCCAGCAAGTGCAATTCATCACCACGTCGAACATGCAAAACGCGCTGCCCGGTCACCACTGTAAACCGGGATTGAAATCGGCGTGGCGCCAGCCGAGTGCGGACCGGATTTTCCACCGTCCCGCCCAAGATGCGTCCCGCCAGCCGCTCACGTTCGAGGTGAACTCTGTCCCCGTAGAGAATCGCAGCACGAGCACCTTCGGCCGCATCTTCGCGAGCTGCCAGCCGGAAAGCAGCTGATTTCGGACTGTCGCGCAGCGGCAGCGGATGACCGGACTCCCTCGAGGACATGAACGAGCGAAATTCATCAGCCTCCCGCGCTTCCAAGCCGTCAAGATGTGGAATCGGCTGAAGACCTTCGGCGGCCAACAATGAGATTGCCTCCTGGGTTCCTTCGTAGATTCGCGAGACAACCGGCCGCAGCAGGTCTGCGATCTGTCCCGCCCTGGTTTCAAGTTCCTTGCTCGTTGCCTTGCGCTTTCGCGCCTCGTTGTAGGCCGAAACCAGCGGCTCAAGATCGTCACGGTCGAAGTCGGGATCAGTCTTCACGCCCATCGGAACATCTTCCGCGACAGCAACCGCAGCCAGAACGTTTCTCCCCGCGGGCGGACGCATCCACACAAGCAAGGCTCCGAGATGTTCATCTTCGCCCTCCTGTTGTCCCGTCGCGAAATGCATTCTCAGGACACCGGTTGCGGTCATCAGGGCTTGTTGGCCCTCAATCGGAAATCGCTCCGTCGCATACGAGAGCAGCTCGCCAAATCGCTTCACTTTCAGGTTTTCTCGATTGAAGCGAAGCCGGTCCGCGAGAGTGTCCAACAATCCCACGGCTCCCGAAGACGGCACCCAAATCTGCGGATAACTTCCCGCTTGCACGCATTCCAGGAAATACTGCTCCACCCGGTCACCGAGCCATTCGAACAGACCGTACTGGTCATCGCGATAGCGAGGGTCCGGGACGCAGCGGAATTCCGCGGCTTGACCGATTCTTCCGCAAGCCACGATGTGCATGCTCGTGTCTTCACCGGCCATCGCAATTGGACAGAGCACAAGGGCGTCGGGATGAATCGCTACTCTCTGATTCGACGCGATTCGGACGGCGCGGCCATCCCTGAAGGCCAGCAGTCTCGGCAAAACATCCATCGTATTCAGCATCTTAGACGGCCCGCCTTAACGCCGCGTCTGCCTCTCGCAACTGGTCAGCAAGCACTTTTTCAGCTTCCGTTCGCGGGCGAGCGCCGTTCAATAGATCCGCGGCACGAGAGATCGAGCCCGCCGGTATCAGAAGTTCCTTTGCCTGCTCGCCCAGCAGAATCGGATCCTGGGCCGCAATCGAGGCCTGCTTGCAGTGCTTGGCCAAAGCGCAATATTCCCGGCAATTTGAACGGTAGCTGTTCGGCACCGCTTCGAGAACTTCCGGCCGATCGAGACTTGCCCCGGCGGGTAGAAACGCTTCCAGCTCGTCGAGATTTCTTGGCGCTTCACCGAGCGCTCGTTCGAGGGAAGCCACTTCGCCCTGAAGCGTCATCGGGCGGAGCTTTCCCTTCTGGGAAGCCGGCACGCGCAGCACCAAGTCACCTAGCGACGGAACGGCTGATGCCAGATCGCGCAGTCCAAGTCGTTCAGCGGACTGGCGCAGCGCAACAACGGCGACGGCAGCCTGCCGGCAAGCGCTGCGAACATCTGCGGGCTCCGTTTTTCCGGCCCGGTCCGGATAGGATTTGATTTCCATCGGACGATAGAATGCATCCGGGTCGGCAGCTACAATAGCGTCCGGCTCGATCCCATGATCAACACCAAGCAATGTCACAGTGAGCCTCGGCTTGATGATGAGGTTGGGGGCGGAAGGACTGCCCGATGCTTTCAGCCTGAGAAGCCGCAGCGTCTCCGTGTGGCGACGTGCCACCACAGCCGCTCCCACTCCGGGGACGAGGTCCGGCATCACAACTACTTTGCATTCGGCTATCGTCAGGCGGCCCGCATCCCGCAGCAGCTTCAACAGAGCGGCCGCGCCGTCTTTGATCAAAGCGCGCTCAAAGGAATTTCCAATCGCCAGTGCGAACGGCGACTGCCCTTGTTGCGTTTTTTCTCCGTAAACACTCTCGGCAGCCGTTTTGGGGGTGATCCCGGCAATCGTGATGGCCCGCAATCGAGTACATTCGGGATTTCGAGCAATGCGCTCAATTCCGCGCGCGCCGGGTTCCTCTGCGGAGAGACTTCCTCGCAGGCGCTTCAGCCGTTGGTCGACGGGCAATGTCATCGTCCTGCAGCCTTCCTCAAATTGCCCGCCTGGCCTTCCATCACCACTGGAAGTCCCCAGAGCTGGGTGTAGGCCGGCAATTTCAACAGTTCAACAGCGGCGCCCTTGCGATCCGCGAAGTCCAGAGATTCAATGGCCGCAAGCTCGGCATCCGCCGCTTGCCGAATTTGCTCCGGATTGATTTCTTCACCGTTGGTCACGGCGCCCGGAACACTTCGCGCATATCGTTGGAGTAGTTCCGACAATCTTTCTGAAGAACCTGTTTGGCTCAAAGCGGCCAGGCGCCGCAACAGCGCAAGCACGGTCTTCAAGTGATTCACGCGCAAAGTGCGCGGGCCGATTAGCCTTCTTTCCGGCTCCCAAACCGAGCTCGCAATCAATCGCGGTATGGCGCGAAAACCGTATGCGTTCAATGCCGGTACCAACCAAACGGGCCTCGAGAGGGAATCCCTTCGATAAGCGTTGTGCTCGTCCCTGCGGATGCTTGCGAATCTTCCCGCTGGAATTAACATTCCCGACCAGACGGCAGCGCATTCCGACAATGTTCCGGGAGAAGAAGGCACGCCGAGCTCGTCGAGAATGTCCAGCACAACTTCCCGAATTGGCCGCTGACCGGAGCGCGCGTTGTACGAGCCATAGCGCTCGGGTTTTTCCAAATCGCTAAACTTCAACTCCTGGATGATTCGCTGCTGCTGCGCGTTCAATCGAGCCACTGTTGCTTGAATCTCGTTGATCGCGGTCGATGAGCTGGCGGGATCTCGAAGCAGCTCGCTGAGTTCGCCGAGAGCGGCTTGCTGTTTTTTTACGAGTGCCGCATAGCGCGCTTTCAAACGCATTGTATCGCTCATGGAGAGATTCTAACATTCCACGATTTTCCATGCAAGTCCACGGTCACGTCTTACCGGAAAAGCGTAATACCCCGACCGGCTCTACTTTAGGCGATGGAACTGGCATTCCCGTGACATCGTGAAAAGTGGCTGGCTCAAATCTCAGTTCTCGGCACAGCGCGCCTAACGCATGTCCACTTTCTCCCCTAAGCCGCACTTGCTCTGAGTGAATTTGTCTCAAGGATGCCATTCAAACCATGAACATCGGTGTAGTAGTAGAGACTTTTGGGTGGCAGCTCAGCAATTTCCAGCTCATGTTGGGGATGTATTTCGTTTAGAAGGTTCCACAGTTTGCCGTCATCGTACTTCTTGAGTGTCCCAAAAAGTTCTTGAGAGACGTCGACTGGGAGCCGACCCTCTTGAAGGATCGTCCCCGCCCGCTGTCGGTAGAATCACCAGCCATTTCTCTTCCTCTTGATACTACCCAAAAGTCCCCTTAACTCTGTTGCCTTGCCACCCGAAAACCACGGTTTGGGGTCTAAAAGGCCCGCGCCCGGTTACAAAGTTACGTTTCAAACCCAATGACAGATAAAATCTGTTCTAATACAAATCTGTTCTAATACAAATCTTAATGTTTTGTTGGTACAGGGAATGACTCTGTTACCTAAACGACGGAAAGCATAATGATCTTTACTGAATCGCAGAAAAAAGCGATCCATCACGGCGATTCAAACCTCCAACTCATAGCCTGCGCCGGCTCGGGCAAGACTGAGGTGATCGCACGGAGAGTGGCGCACCTCATCAAGAACGGGTCCAGCCCGAATAATATCATTGCATTTACGTTTACCGAGAAGGCCGCCGCTGAATTGAAAGAACGGATTATCTCGCGCTGCCGGGAGGAGCTTGGTGAAGTGTACGGCATGGCGGAAATGTACGTCGGGACTATTCACGCATTTTGCCTTGACCTGCTCACGGCGGAGGTTCCGAAGTACCTCAAATTCGATGTCCTCAACGAAGTCCAACAAGCGCTTTTCATAGATCGGCACAGCAATAAAAGTGGGCTCACTGCTTCAACAGATCTCGCCGGACAGCCTCTAAAGCGGTATCGGGACACACCACACTATCTCAGCGCCCTCGGCATTCTCCGCGAAGCGGATACCGACGACAACGCCCTGAAGAACTGCTCAATCCTTGCGGGGTTGGACAGCTATCGCAGCCTCCTCGACGAGACGCGGCATCTGGATTATTCCGCGATCATCGAGGCCGCAGTTGATGTATTGACTGGCGACGTTGCGCTGAAGCAGCGCATCGCTGCGCGCATTAAGCACGTCATCGTAGACGAGTATCAGGACCTAAACCCCATCCAGGAGGCAATCGTCTGGCTGTTGCACGAACTTGGGGCCAAAGTCTGCGTCGTCGGCGACGACGATCAAACCATCTACCAATGGCGCGGCAGCAGCGTCCAGGGCATTCTCACCTTTGAAAAACGCTACCCGGCTGTCACGACGGTCAAGCTGGAAGAGAATTTCCGCAGCAGCACCGGGGTTGTCGAAACGGCGCGCCCGTTCATTGAGCAGAACGCGGAACGGTTGCAGAAAAAGATGCAACCCACCAATGCGCAGGATTTCGAGGAAGGCGATATCGTCGCATTGTCATTTGCCAATCCGGACCAGGAGGCCGTCTATATTGCGCAGAACCTTCAAGCGCTGCGCGGTGTTTCCATTAAAGAACCCATTAAAGATAACCCGAACGACGCGAGGGGTGTCTCGTGGTCGGATATGGCAATCCTGCTTCGCAGCGTGCGCGCCAACGGCGAGCCGATCACGCGGGCACTCGATGCCGCTGGTATTCCCTACGTGGTCGCCGGCATGAACAACCTGTTCGGCACTCCCGAGGCTGAAGCGGCGCGGCAACTGTTCTACTTCATGGCGAGCCGGCCGGGTATAGACGCAGCGGGACTTCGCGCCATCTGGGTTGCTGCAGGCCTCGGTCTGGACGCGGCGGCGGTAGGACGGGCAGTCCAAAAGGCGCAGGCGCTTCGAGATGAATTCAGTGCCAGCAATATGCGGAATGTCCGTTATGGCATACAGAGGGTCTTTCTTAATTTTCTGGACGACTGTCGGGCGCGCGAAGAACAGGTCGGAAATGATCGCGGAGAAATCGCGTTCTACAACCTGGGAAAATTCACGCAGGTCATCTCGGACTTTGAGACGATCCACTACCATTCAAAGCCCGTCGATCTCTATGCGGCCTTTGCGAGTTTCCTTGAATTCCAGGCCGAGGACGCCTATCCCGAAGGGTGGCAGGACAACCAGTACGCCAACCCCGACGCCGTCCGGATCATGACGGTGCATCAGGCCAAAGGAATGCAGTGGCCTGTCGTATTTGTTCCTGCCTTGCTCAAGAACAGGTTTCCGTCGAAGAAACAAGGGGGCAGGGGCGTCTGGCATTTGATACCGCGTAACGGTGTGAACGATCAGGCCCGCTACGAAGGCACCATCGAAGACGAGCGCCGGCTGTTTTATGTTGCCATGACCCGGAGCCAGAAGTTTCTGCACCTCACATGGGCACCGGTTGCAGGAAATAAACTCTTCCAAAACCGATCCGTCTTTTGGGACGACGTTCTCGCTTCCAAGTTTGTCAAACGCCGGGCGCAGGACTACTCGAAGCGGCCGCGTCTGGCACCTGCTCCGAAGAAGGGTGTTTCCAATGTGGTTTTTTCCTTTTCAGATCTCAAGTATTTTTTCGAGTGTCCTTACCAGTTCAAGCTCCGGGTTCTCTATGGCTTCAACCCCCCCATTCGTGAGGAACTTGGGTTCGGCAGGTCACTTCACAACGCTCTTGCCGAGGTGCATGCCCGTGCCATTCGAGGTGACTATGCCGCCCAGGCGGATGTTTCGAGTCTGGTCGAAACACACCTGCATGTGCCGTTTGCCAACCCGGCGCTGAGACAGCGCATGGAAGCCGCTGCCGAGAAAGTGATTGGTCACTACATCGACGATAACAGAGCCGATTTCGACAAGATCGAATTCTCGGAGAAGCAGATCGACATCAGTCTGGAAGACGGCGTCAGCGTTGTGGGCCGCATCGATCTCGTCCGGCGCAAAGACACCAACGAAACGACCATCGTTGACCTGAAGTCTAATGATCGCGCCCAGGCCGAAGAAGTCACCGAGCACCAGCTCCACATCTACGCACTGGGATACGAGGAACTGACCGGCAAGCGCGCCGATTTCGTGGAGATTTACGAGCTGGACGCCAGGAAGCGAAAGCCTCGCTCCGTAGATAACGAATTCATCGAGGATGTGAAAGCCAAAGTACGCACGGCAGCAGAAGCACTCCGGCAGAACGATATGCCCCCAACGCCTGAGCAAGCTAAGTGCCGCAAGTGTGATTATTGCGGCATGTGCTCGTCCGGCCAAAAGGCCATTGCTCAAAACGGGTAGGAGAGCAGGGGAAACATAATGGCAAAAAACGGTCAAAGCAACGGCGGCAAAAGTAAGCGCGTAACACGCTACTCCTACGACAGCGTAATGGAACCGCGCACACCGGAAACTGGCCATACCGCACTGCTGCCGGCGGACGAGCAAGTCGTTACCGTGCCGATGGACAACGGCTGGTCGAAGGCGATCATGGTCGGCAAGCTGCCGGAAGGCGATGAGCGTCCCGTCGTTCTCGATATGGACCCGGCCGTTGATCCCGTATTGTTCTGGGCGGGCAAAAGGAACCGCCGCGAAGTTCCCATTCTGCCACTGCAGCGAAATGAAGTCGTATCCGATTCGCGCATCGCTCATATCATCGACCGCGCCCGGTCGGCCGCGGCGGAAAAAGCCCCTCAGTTCTCGTTAGGATTCGCTGATTTGGAAAAGTCGTTACGTGAAACAGACAAATCGAAGCGCGTGGAATTCTACACACACGAGGAGGGATGGAAAAATAAGCTGATCTGTGGAGACTCCCTGCAGGTCATGGAATCCCTTCTGCAATACGAGGAGTTGCGCGGCAAGGTGCAGATGATTTACATCGACCCGCCATATGGAATCGATTACGACTCAAATTTCCAGCAGCGGGTTGATACCCCAAAAAACCAAGACGGCGATCAAGCAGACGATGTTTTGACCATAAAGGCCTTCCGAGACACGTGGACGCTAGGAATCCATTCGTACCTAACCTATCTTCAAGAGCGTCTTTATCTCTGTCGAGAGCTTCTATCCGACACCGGAGCGGTCTTTATGCAGATCGGTCCGGAGAACGCCCATGTCGTTAAAGTTGTCATGGATGAGGTTTTTGGCAAGGACAATCGCATTGCCGACATACACTTCATCAAGGCAGCAGGCAGAGGCTCAGGGTTGATCGACACCCTATTCGATCAGCTCCTCTTTTACTCTAAGGACAAACAAGCAATCGCCTCAACTTTTTCGGCGGTTTATTCCAAGAAGGGCGGAGTCGAAGGCGATCCTCTTTACAAATACCTGGAGCTTCCGGACGGCACCGAACTTCAGCTGACAGCGGCACAGATGCGGGGCGAAGCTCCGATTCCGTTGGGGCGCAGGTTTCGTCCAGATCCTTTAGTCTCCGAAGGAGAGTCTGATAGTGGGTCCGCTCCTTTTATCTTCAAAGGCGAGTCTTTTCGCCCCCCTCCCGGCAATCACTGGAAGCTGACTCAGGACGGTTTGAAATCCCTCGTGGCGAAAAGCCGCATCTTTCAGTTTGGTAAGAAACAACTAAGGTACAAGCGCTACCCGGAAGATTCGGAGTGGGGTCGCATTGGGAATATCTGGCAAGACACCCAAAAGGGGACATTTCAAGGTGAACGCCGTTATGTGGTGAAGACCGCTGATAAGGTTGTCTCCCGATGCGTCTGCATGGTGACTCGACCAGGAGATCTGGTGCTCGACATAACTTGTGGATCGGGCACTACCGCCGTTGTCGCGGAATCGCTCGGTCGGAGATGGATCACCTGCGACACATCCCGAGTTGCTATAAACGTCGCTCGCACACAGTTACTCGAACAGGTATTCTCAAGCTATAAAACTATCACGTCTGCTTTTCGAGATGGATTCGTATATGAAAAAGGAACCCGCTTGATGCCGTCCGATGTGGCCTACGAAAGAGAACCCCAGTCCTTCGATCTCGTAGACCGTCCGATTGTCGATGGAACCAGCATTCGCGTAACCGGACCGTTCGAGGTGATGACCCTCGGGCGATACTCGGTTGAGGATTGGAAAGGTTCTGTCGTCACCCATGATGGGGGAGGCATCGAGCAGGCCCAACTTCAAAACTACATTGAAGTGATCTGCCGGCTCTACCGGAAGGACTCAGCCGTCCAAGGCGCAAGCGGCTTGGTTCACGCGATTGCAGAGTCCAAAAAGGACAAGATTGCTATCTCTGTCGGCCCGCTTTCAGGCCGCGTTACGGCCAAACAGGTGAACGATGCCGTTCAGGACGCGCTTGCCTCTGGCATTCTCGAAGTTCACGTCCTGGGTTGGGCATTCGAGGCGAATGTTGGCGAGGTGAAAGCCCAGTTAGAAAAGCGAGGAAAAGTGCGAGTGGTGCTCCAGATGATTCGTCCGGACACCCTATCCGACGGCCTAAAGGCCACGAAGCCGGAGATGCTTTTCTCGCCACTCGCATTACCGGACATCGAGATCGAAATGAAAAAGAACGAAAAGGAGGCGAAGGTAGTCGCCAGGCTCAAAGGCGTCGCAGTCTTCGACCGCAAGAATCGAACCACTGACTATAAGCACGCAGACTCTGGCTACATCTCCGCCTGGTATCTCGACGAAGACTATGACGGCGATTGCTTCGTGGCTTGCCAGATGTTCTTCGACTTTAAAAAAGCCCCGAACCTCAAAGCCCTGGTTCTTGAGGTGGACCCAGAGGAATTTAAGCTTCAGCTCACATCTCTGCCATTTCCCTTGCGAGGCTACAAGCGCGTCGCGGTCAAAGTTGTGGACGTCTTCGGCAACGAATCCACCGTTGTCCGCGAGCTGTAACCGGAGCCCCACACAATGGCATATTTTGTTGATCGCGTAGTGATCTGCGAAGCCTTCCAGGAGCCTGACAAGCATTATCAGCTTCTCTCGGGCGGACGCTCCCAGCTTGTGAACGGCCGGCGCCCGTCCATGCGGTTCATCAGTTCCGCTGGAGCGCGTGGCGGAGTCGGCGGAATCGTAGGCCGCGAAGCGACCCTGTTTGAAGACTTGTCTTCCTGCTCGGAGAAAAACGACGCTGTTAACCAGCTGCGGGAGGAAGTCCGCGAATGGCGCGCAAAGGGATACCCCGGAACGGCAATCGTGACGCGACGTTTGCTCGAATGGTGGTTCGAGCGTGACGACGAGCGCAAAGCGTTGGGCCGACGGTTCTTTTTCTGCCAACAGGAAGCGATTGAAACCGTCATCTATCTTTACGAAGTCCAGAACCGCCGCAGGATGCCGGAGACCGGAAGCCTTCTGCGCTATGCGCTGAAGCTTGCGACCGGGACCGGCAAGACTGTGGTAATGGCCATGCTCGTCGCCTGGTCAACCTTGCACAAGCGCAAGGTCAGCGGCTCGACGCTTTCCACCAACTTCCTCGTTCTGGTGCCCAACCTTACCGTTCGCGACCGTGTAAGCGGCGTTCCTCGGGGCGACGGCCTGGAGCCTGGCGGCGAATATAGTCTTTACAAAGAATTCGACGTGATCCCGCCCGAATACCTTGAGGAATTCCAGCCGAACGTCATGGTGAAGAACTGGCAATCGATCCCGCTCGAAGCCAAACGCGACGACTGGATCGACGACGAAGTCCTTGAGGAGGGACGCTTCATCCCTGCCGCCGTGTTGCGCGCGATGCGCCGGCGTGCGCAGCAGGACCCGAATGCCGTCATTCAGAGGATGCTGAAGAACTGGCGTGATGTCTTCCTCATCAACGACGAAGCCCACCACGCCTACGGCGAAAAGAAGTCGCACAAGGGTGAGGAGCCTGAATTTCTGCGGTGGAGCAAGATTCTGGACCGCATCGCGAAGGCGACGCGTGTCAGCCTTGTCGCAGACCTCTCCGCAACGCCGTGGTATGGCTCCGGCTCCGCCAAACCTGAAGGCTCGCTCTACGAATGGCTCGTTTCGGATTTCTCGGTCTACGATGCCTTCGAGTCGGGGTTGGTAAAAGTTGTCCGTCTGCCTGATCCGGACGAGCAGGGTCGCATCTACCTTGACCTCTGGGATCTCGTCAAAGGCGCTAAAACGAAAGAGGAGTATCTGCGTGCGTGCAAAGGCGCGATTGCCAGCATCTACGCTTCCTGGAGCAGGGACTACCAGGAATGGGCGCAGACATTTGAATTTCTCCGCACCACGCCCTGTCCGGTTCTGCTTTGCGTAGCCGACAATGCGACGCGGGCTGCATGGCTTTTCGAGCATCTCATTAAGGAATACGAATTTCTTCGCAACCCAAATGACGAGGATCGCAAGAAATGGCACACCATCCAGGTCGATACCGGCGTTTTTGACGCTAATAAAGGCAGCGAAGCGGCGCTGCGTGAAATCGTGAGCACCGTAGGAAAAAAAGGCATGGCGGGCGAGAACGTTCACTGCGTCGTCAGCGTGCAAATGCTGACCGAAGGCTGGGACGTGAAAAGCGTGAGTCACATTCTCGGCATTCGCGCCTTTGGGTCACCTCTTCTCACCGAGCAGATCATCGGGCGAGGCCTGCGGCGCACCAATTATGACGTGCTCAACCAACCACTCGCCGAGCGCCCCGAGGGCTACGAAGAAACGGTAGACGCCTTCGGGATACCCTTCGTGGGCTTCCCTGTACAGAAGCGCAAACGTCCTCGCACCGGCTCCTGGGGTAACAAGCCGGTTTGGATTGAGCCGGACGCCAGGAAAGCCAAGTTCCAGGTGCGAGTTCCGAACGTCCGGTCGTGGGCGGTTAGCGTCACGAAGCCCCTGAGTCAGGTTATTCACGTCAGCAAACTACCGACAACGCTTGCCAATCCGGTCGCCGAAGTCACCGTGCGCCCGGTAGTCGGCGGCAATCCGGAGGCGGTCATGACTCTTGGCGAGTTTCGGAGGGAATGGCCCCTTCTGCGCACTTCATTCCTGCTGGCGGAAGAACTTTACGAAGTCACAAATCCTGGCAGCGCGGCCGAATTAGGAATTGGGCCGACGTTCGACGAGCTTTTGGATGTCAGTCGCGAGTATATCCAAACTCGCGTTACCTACCCTGCGGATGGCGATCAACGCGACATCGGCATCTACAACTGGCGTTTACAGGCTCGCGATCTACTGGAAAACGCAATCCGAGGTTCCGCCGGCAGTGGCACAGCCCCAGTGCCGATTCTCGCCAATCCCGAATGGCTCGACTCGCGGTTCATAAAACGCTTCCAATGGACGGGTATTCTCGCGGAGGGCAAGAAAGCACATACGAATAAAGTTCCTTGTCACACCGATCTTGAGAAGAGGTTTGCCGATTTTCTCGACGGCGCGAAGGATGTCGTTCGCTATTTGAAAAATGAGCGCTTTGGTTTCTCCGTCACATATTATGAGCACAACCGACCTCGCCAGTTTTACCCCGACTTTATTGTGGTAGTCCGCGCAGACGACGGGAAAGAAACGATGTGGCTCGCAGAAACGAAAGGCGAGCTGCGAACGAACGTCCCACTGAAAAATGGGTCAGCAGAACTTTGGTGCGAAAAGATGAGCACCACCAAGCATGGTCAATGGCGCTACCTCTTTGCGCAGCAACTCAAACTTGAGAAGGCGCTAAGCAAAGGAACAAGTACGTTCACGAAGCTTGCTTCGGACCTAATTGCATCCGGATAGCCGGAACCCTTTTAAGACGAACCGTCCATCGAGAGACTTGCGTAATCCGCTTCAAAAAGCTTTTCACGATCTTTTACTGCAAGCCGTTGAAGGCAGTAAAGACTCCAGTAAGACCGCCACCGCTCACTTTCGGGGTGTAGATACTCAACCTCCAATTCCATCTGTTTTGCATCTTCCCAGCTGATCAATTGGCCGTGGGCGGGCCACAGATTGGTGTCCATGAGGTCGCTGGCGATTTTTGTGTAGGTGCCCTTTTTTTGCTGGAACATCCAGCGATTCAAGTGCTCCTCGGCAAGTGTCCGGGCGCGCTTGCTGATGGCTTCAAACTGAACAACCGTAGTGGGGTCGAGCTTTGAGAGCATGATCCTGGCAGGCACGTCCTCGGGCCATGCGCGCAGCTTCGCGCAAAGATTCTCATAAGCCTTCAGGTAACTCAGAACGGAAAGCCATCTTGCGTTTCCATCGCCATCCTTTTTCAGAAACTGTGGATCGATCGGCCCCAACTCGGAACTGTCGCTCATCAAAATCTTGTCGGCGGCAAGGGCGATAAGTGTTCCCGCGCTCTTTGCAAAGTCTGGGACAATGACCCGTAGCTGGCCTTTGCCGACAGTAGTACGCAACAGCGTGACAATTTTTTCCGCCGCATCGATGTCACCGCCGCCTGTATGCAAAAGAAAATCAATGTTGCTGTCACGAGGAACGTTATGGAGCAGCTCGACGATTCCGACGACATCGTCTCGCGTAATCGGTGCCGTACTTCCGGCCACGTAGCAAAGCAGTCTAGTTCCTGCTGCTTCCTGGATCTGCTTGATCTTTGCCTGCCGCAGGTATCGTTCAGCGTTCATCGCCTCGTACATTGGCGTTTTTACCGGACGTGGCAATGCCGGAGCACTGGCAGATTCAGCTTCGTCCTTTACGTCATCAGCGGGTTTATCGTTTTCTTCCATGTTGACGTTTCTCCCTTTCCTTAACCCACAGTATCTTGCCCCCTCTAATTAGGTAGTGGCACCGGCGATCACCTGAAATGTAATCGATGCTGGGCGAGATAGTTAACTTTTTCGAGTCGTGCAGTGTCCAATGAGGGCGATGTGCACGATCAAGCGTAACCATGATTCGGTGGCCAGTCTTGCAGGGACAGTCAAAAGCAAGCCATTTCGGGTGTTCAGGCGACCCGACGAAAACCGCGGCTTTCGCTGGCAAGTGATCCGGAATTTCGTCCGCGGCATCGACCGTCGCCACAATCTGCCAATAGCGCCCGGTAATCCAGTTCCACAATGAAAATCGCCCTACGCTGGCCACGTTTGCTCCAAGAATGGGTTGGTGTGTCCGATTCCAAGTTTTCCGGAAGAGGGATGGCAATAGTGGCCGTTGCGCGGGCTCTCAATGTTGGTCGAAACCTCGCGATCATGACACCTGAGAAGAACCTCGCTTGGGCGCGGCTCGGGTCCGTAGCCAACAAAGCGCTCAATGAGCTCGCTTACCGCCGTGGCGGCGACCAGGGTCGTGTATGTAACGACGGCGGGTTCAACTCCGCCCAGCGCCGGAGCATATCCTTCGTCCTCGCGTCGGTGACGCTCGTCCGGCGTGAGGAGTTCGGCGGCGGCGCGAGGAAGGTCAATACGCGACCGGCAGACAAGACAAGCTTGTCCTGGAACAAGCGTGGTTACTCGGCCATCGATGCCCGCCAGTGAGCCGTTCACGTCAGCCGTTAGCAGAACACCGCAATCGATGACCGGAACAAGCATGTAGGTGGATAGGCGCGAGAGGACCAGCCTTCCAGCGTTATCGTCCGTGCAGCCGAACACGATGTCGCATTCGCTGAGGCGCAGCGCAGCAGGCTGTGTCGTGATCATCGATGTCACTACATCGCAACGCGTGTCGGGGCCAATTCGGGTCAGATGCGCCGCCAAAATCTCCGTCTTGAATTTTCCTATATCTGACGGAGTTGAGCCGTAGACGCGTGTCACGTTGCTCGCTGACAGCTGATCCGGATCGAACAGGACGAACGAGCGCACCCCAAGTCGCACCAGCTGCTCAGCGACTGCCGACCCCGTACCGCCGCAACCGACAATGCCGACGCGCAACTGTCCCAGGGCCTGCTGAATTGCCCCTCCAAAGGCGCGCACGCTTCTATCGAATACGGGTGAGATTTCGACTGCGGGCAAATCAAATGACTGGGTCAAAGAGAAGCGGTCTCCTACAACCCACAACGTCCCGACCTGCAAACGCGGGCCTTCCTCTGCCTGAAGGTATCCCGTAAAGGCTAGCGCTTGTGCGCGAGGCGAGAAAATTACGGCGCCATAATAAGGATTGTCGGCACGAAGCCGGAATAGGTCGGAGATTTGCCGGTCAACTTCCTCATCATGGCTGCTCGGAGTCGGCCACGAATTGTTACCCGGATGGCTATGAACCCAGAGTGCTGCTGCCTTTAGCGTCTCGGCCTCGGCCAGAAACGGGACATAACCCTCCGAAGCTATCGACAGATGGTCGCAATCGCGTCCGATATATGCGGATTCCGTCACCCACCTCATTTGGCGGCCGAGAATCCTGGTATTGCCCTCTGGCGTGGTGATGACGCTCGCGAGCAGCACGCCCGCCGTTTCGACAGGCAGCTTGGCGACGGCATCGATCTCGTTCGCCAGCTGGTCGGGTAAAACCAAGACTGCGGACTGTTTTACATTTTGGCGCAACGTTCGAGCTCCTTGCGAATGAGGGCGAGAAAGCTTTCAAGCGAGTCCGTGCCTGAGCGCCACTGTCCTGCATTGAAATGTCGGGACCAGCGCTGCCACGTCCGCCCAACATGGTGTTCCGTGACCTCCGTTGCCTGCACGACGCGCCCATCGGCAAGACGGATCGCTGGATCGAACCACCACATGTCCGGCGGAACGTCTGGAAATCCAGGGCTCAGCCGCAGGAGTAGATCGGATTGCGCGCGGTTATAGCCCGGAGGCAGCGCGTAGCCCGGAATTACCACGCAGGTCATATTGGCTTCCGTCGAGACAGAATATTGAACGCCGCGTTCGGCAAGGCACGTTATGTCGGACTGGGGCAGGGGCATGTTAGTTTTTACCTGGATTGATTTGAGCGGGCGCGGTGAAGAAGCGCTTTCCGTTATGAATTTCGACAACTTCATCGTTGCCGATCTTTTTGTCCGTGCCACCTGGGATGACTTCGAATAGATCGCGGTCCGGTCCGATTGGTGTAGGGGGCACGTGGCGCAGCTGCTCGCCCGTCATGTGGCGCTGCGTAACGGTGTAGTGTACCCGGTCGATTTGGATATGGAATTCAAGGTGATGTTCGGGATGATGCTCACCGCGTTCTTGATGCTCGGCTTCTGGTGTTTCGTGGTTCATGGGAAGCTCCTTAGTTGGTATAACGGTATCACGATACCACATCACCGTGGTACTTGACAAGCGTGATGTCGTGGTGCATGATTAGGCCCATGAAACCCACAAAAGCCATGACGATTCGCCTCTCAGCCGATCAGGCAGATGCGTTGGAAACAGTTGCCTCAGTGGAGGCTATGCCGGTGTCGGAGGTAATTCGCGCCGCGATTGCGGAACACATCGACAATCGGAAGAAAGACACAGCATTCCAAGACAGCTTGAAGGATCGGCTCGAAAGATCGAAGCGTCTCTTGAAGAAATAGTTCGACCGTTCTGTTAGACCTGCAACGCTGTGCAGGCGCGCCAAGTCTCATTGAGCCAAAGCGAGTTGCCTCCGCGCATCACTGTAGCAAAATCCCCGCAGTGATCCAGGACGCCGCGTGGCAGCATCCTCAGCACGTGATAATCCCGTTTCGCGCATTATTTCCAGATGATCGGAGTATGGTTGCCCTCGGAAATTTTCGTAGCCATGGATTTCAAAAATCTTTCTACGTGACCACAGAGTGCCAGCGCTTCAACCTCAGCCAACGGGAGTTGGAATTTGCGGACGTGCGCTAAATGGCGTCTCCACCCATCGTTAAACGCTCGGATGTCTACGAGAAGAGGATTGTAAAACCTATGGGCATCCTCTTTGGCCGGCGAATTTGGCCATTGCGTGATCCCTTCAATTGCCTTCTCTAATTCGCTGATAATCACGCCCCATTGGGAGAACTCAATCTTGCCTGATTGTGCCAAAGGAATCTGACGGTCTCTTCCCAATTCCCACAGTGCGATTTCGGCTGCTCTCATCAAATGAAACCCTGCTGCACTATTCATTCCACACGCAAGGCAATTCCCGGCTTCTGTTAGGTCAAACCGCGCGCTGGGAAAGGCTACATACACTTCTTCCCCAAAAAGCCGTTCTTGCGCAAAAAACTTAGAGCTCTCTGGAGGGACATAGGCAAAGCGTCGCTTATCTAATTCTACTTCTATGCCTTTACGCATCGCTTTGAGCTGCGGTTTTATGTCCGTTGCGTAATCTATTGTTAAATCGAACTTCTGTAACTCCGCCTTAATGCTGTAAAGAGGGAGCATCGCCGCTTCTCCCAATCCGATTGCTTTGCAGTGACCTTCGGCGAAGACCATCACCGCATTTACGTGAGGACTCCATTCCCTCGACAATGATGCGCCGAGTTCTTTTTCAAGGCACATCAACTCATGTGCCAACCACCAAAACTGAACAGCATGAAAGCGATTCATATCCTACAAACCTAGTTACCTATTCTGGCTGCGCAATATGGAGATCTGTGCGGTGAATCGTTTGTCGCACCGATATGAACATACTACGTCAACACATCACGAATATTCTTACCCACGTAATTGTTCGGGAACTATTTGAATTCTTTTCTTTCCGACCTCCCAGGGAGAGCGCGGCGACTACACTCTGTGCGCCCCTTGATTGCCACATGCTTTACTCGGCGCAAGATAGGTCGTAGTTCGCTCCCACTGTAAAGCCCGCTTGTGCAGCTCCGCTCGGTACACCCCGCCGTACTCGCTTCCGCGCCCCACTGGGCTCCGCTAAATGCGCTTCGGGGCTTGACAGCCGCGAACCACGGCCAGAACCCGCCTCCAGTAAAGCATGTTGTTTTTTATGCCCTGAAAGGGCCTGAAAACACTAATTCACATTGGAGGAATGGAATGCCTAGCGTCTACGAAATCTTCACCGAGAAAATTATCAAGCAGCTTGAATCCGGCGTGGCTCCCTGGCGCAAGCCGTGGACCTGTCAGACTCCAGCAAACCTGCTCACGCAAAAAGAGTATCGCGGACTCAATGTCTTTACTCTTGCTTCGCAGGGGTTCCCATCACGATTCTGGCTTACTTTCACTCAGGCAACAAAGTTGGGCGGGAGAATCCGCAAGGGCGAGAAGTCTTCGCCCGTCATCTTCTGGAACATCGGCGACGAGCGGGAGACGACCGCGCAGGACGGCGCGAAAGAGACCTCCCGGCCATTTCTGCTCCGTTATTACAGCGTGTTCAATTTGTCGCAGGCAGAAGGCATCGACATCCCCGCGTCCCTCCTGCAAGAGACGCGCACCAACGATCCCATCGAAACGTGCGAACAGATCGTGACAAACATGCCGGTCCCGCCAGCGTTCGAGCAATCCGACAAAGCGTGGTACTCGCCGAGCAACGACGTGGTGGGTATGCCGGCACGCGGTCTCTTTCATTCATCGGAAGAGTATTACGGCACTGAATTCCACGAACTAGCCCACAGCACGGGGCACGCCAAGCGCTTGCACCGGGAGAACTTCGACAACCCGGCTTCCTTTGGCTCGGAATCCTACTCGAAAGAGGAACTCATCGCCGAGATGACCGCCGCCATGCTATGCGGCATAGCGGGAATCGAGCAGCGGATTCTTGAAAATTCAGCCGCGTATCTCAAGACGTGGATAGCACGGCTCAAGTCGGATTCGCGTCTGCTTGTTTCTGCTGCCTCACAGGCACAGAAAGCTGCGGATTTCATCCAAGGCAAGGCTCCGCACCAGTTGGCCGAAGCATAGGCGACTTAAGGGTTTAATGGAGGGCTTGTTGGCTGACCGTCCCACACCGCTCGCAGATGAAGGACTTGTCCCACTGAGCGTATTGCGTCTGGTAACTAGAATGATTGTGCCTCCAGACAAGAAACAGGAGCAGAGCGAAGATCGCACCCGAAATCAAGGCGAAGAGCGTCAAGGGAGCAGACGACACGGTCGTCGCATTCGTTGTGACGGTATTGACGTAAAAGACCAACCAACCGGCACAGACAAACACCAGAACCGACCATCCGGTGACCTTGAGATACGACCATTTCACAGGTGGGGTCAGCTTCTTGGAAAGAGCAGACTGTTGAGTTCCATGCGCGGTTGCTCTGCCGACAACTATGTCCGGACCGCCGCCGCCAACCACGACAGCACGCAGCCGCGTCCGGCTTTCGTTTCGGAAGAGCCCTTCCTCGTGAGCTTGTGAGACTTTCTTGAGATCTGTGCTATTGCACTTCGGGCAGCGCAAGTCCATCTTGTCACCCCTTGCAGCCCCACTTCAGTGTGGCTTGAGTCCTTTCTGACCAATTCTAACGGCTATCCGCATCCAACCCGGCAATCCGGTTTTAGTTGCTTGCGGCTCGTCCATTCCTTGGTCCAGCCATTTTCTGGGCCATGTGCAGAAGGAGCTTCCGATCCGCTTCCTCAGTTTTAGCCAGCAAGCGACGAAGCTTATTAAGAAAGCGCCCGTCCTTGCCGGAACTGCCCCAGGCTATGTCGTCAGAGGACTTCCGTTTAGGAAGATTGGGCAGCTTGGGAGGCTCCTCACCTTCGTAGAAGAGCTGATAAAGTGGAATCTCCAACGCACGGGCAAGTTTTTCCAATGTTTCGATGGCCGGGACCGTGTGTCCATTTTCGACCCGAGAAATGTAACATCGCAGCAGGCCGGTCCGCTTTTCAATGTCCCCCTGGGAAAGCTTTTTCTCTTCACGCATCTCGCGTAAGCGATCTCCAATAATCACGGTGACGTTACCTCCTCGAACGGATTATGTCCGCCAATACTGTAATTCCGAATACGACATCAAGTCATTCCTCAGGCCATGGTCCGGGGCTGGCGAGAGATGCCAGCGGGCCGGCGAATCCAGCATTGCAGCAATCGGTTTGCCCCACGCTCGAACCTATTTGTGCCATCGATTCGATCACTGTCAGCCCTCCGCAATGACGCCGTCGTGACTGCTAATTGCAATCCAATTCACCGTGCGATCTACGAGATACTCCATAGCGATGAGCTTCCGATTCTGGCCGGAAATCAATGACATAGCATCGGTTGCCCGCTTCTCTGCCTCTTCGCCACTGAAGGCCAGCACGTAGATCGTGACGGCCTCTTTCGCGCTCAGTTTTCTGTACATAACAATTACTTTGTAGATTCGGGGTTCCAAGGCTTGTTCCTCTGCAATCCCTGCTTTGGGATGGGGACTCTTTTCCCCATGAGTCTCTCGATCGTGCCAGCCTTCTGAAGTTGTTCGGTAGCCCAGGTCAACAGAACGAAACACAGATTACCGAGTGAGCGACGTTCCTTGGCTGCGAACTCCTCCAGCATGGCTCTAGTCTCGACTGTAATTTTCGCGTTGGTGCCCACCTTCCAAATGCCCACGTCAGTCCTCGTCGGGCCTGCGGTAATACTCACGAATGATTACGGAGTCGCCCGTCTTAACGTCTGAGAAATCAACAACGTTCGTGACGATTGTTGGGCTACACAGGATCGAGAAGTTCTTCCCATCTGTGAACCGCACGTTGAAGGAGAGGTATCCTTCCTCATGCCAGTGCGAAATCCAATCCACTTTCTTGCCATGGACTTCCGGGTAACGTCGCCGCAGCTTTTCGTATTTCTTCTTGATCCGCCTCTCAAGCCGCCTGTGTTCTGCCGGGCTGATCGGCTTTATCGGAACACCGTCCAACATCACGGCCTTGGGTCTTTTCTTCTTAGGCATGCGCGTCCTCCGGCACGGTGCTCTTGACGCCCGAAGCCGGTGTCGGCGAACCATTTACTTTGCGGGGGAGTGGACTCCTTCGGCTTTTTTGGGCGCCTTCTTCGTGCCCTTGCCCCGGGAAAGAAACTGTACCAGCGGCGGTTTCCCTTCCAGTTTGCGCTCACGTTCGACGCCGCGCATCAAGCGACAGATTTCTTCGTTGGTCAGCGGTTCGTCGGAAAGCCAGACGTTGAATTCCTCGTTGAAGTAACACTCATCGTTTTCTTCCAGCTTGCGCATTTCGAGCATGAATTGCAGGTTGATCATGGCACGACGGCGTTCGAGACCCGCCATGGACTTGTGGTAAGTCTCCATGAAGAGTTTGGGAGATTTCTTTAGGCGTTGAACTCCCCGAACGGCTTCGTCGATACCGTGGTTCACCAGATACAGTGCTTCATACAGATGTGCTTTTTCCATGACTGAACGTCCTTTCAGCGGCAAAGTGGCCGCGAGTTCGGAGGTTGATAGGTGCGCCGAGACACACGTCCTCGATGCAGTCGAGAGCCGACGCGGTGGAACAAACGGATTCAGCTAGACGGGAGTACGGTGGAGGATGCGCGACGCGCAGGGGTATTGAGCGTGGTATGAAGCCGAACCAAGGATGGGCAAGTTGCGCCCAAATTGGGAAACCGATAACTTCTAGTGCAGCCATCGTTGCCTCCTAGAGAGGTGATGGTGGTCAGGGGCGTGTCGGTGTTGATAGCATCGGCGCGTCCCGTTAGAACGAAAGAGCCTAGAGTTGTCGCGACGTCCTAGGCACTTGGAGCAGACTCACACAATCCAGGACAGGATAGTGCAACGCCCCATGTCGAAGGATAAACTAAAACGGGTTAAACATTCAACCATTTTGTCAAAAAAAGATTTGGCTGCGGACAAATGGGTTT
>Ga0209648_10000439_pt1 | contig 31490 bp, 28 predicted proteins | sample GraSoi2013_115cm_FD_185830 | JGI IMG/M metagenome (GOLD analysis project Ga0209648, IMG submission 185830) | Grasslands soil microbial communities from the Angelo Coastal Reserve, California, USA - Sample 9_17_2013_115cm (SPAdes) (version 2) | ecosystem: Environmental > Terrestrial > Soil >...
CTTGTCGGGAAGGCGGGCCGCTCTTTTTGCTTGCGATGTGGTGAGTCAGACAGCCAAACGAAGAACCACCCCTTTATTACAAGACGCACGTAACCACCGGAAGTTTCAACAGCAAGACCGTGTTTCGCACCGGGCCCTCAGTATACCGCCCGGCTCTGGCTGGTGTCCTTAGTTGCCAGCGAAAATCGAGCCTCGGCTGCGGCGCCGTCGAGCAACTGTCCAGTGACGTACTCCCCCACTGCCGGTCCATGCTTGAACCCATGCCCTGATCCGCCACCCACAAACCACACGTTTTCCATTTCCGGGTGCCGGTCGATCAGAAAATCCCCGTTCGAAGTGTTTTCGTACTGGCAAACGCGCGTTTCCACAATCGGTGCGTCGCACAAGGCAGGGAACCGCCGCGCCACATAATTCCGGATCTCTTCAATCGCGCTGGCGGAAACAATTCGTGATTGTGTATCCGGATCGGCTCTCTCGCCGTGCCGGTCGAGAGCAATTTTCAATCCGCGGCTTTCCAAGTCGGGCATTCCGTAACTTTCGTCGCCTTGAAACAAAAAAGTGGGCAGCGCCGGAGGCGCAAAGCGGGCATCGCCGGCCGGAACGCCAAAAAAGAACACTTCCTGTCGGCTTGGAAAAATGCGCGAGCTGAGGACATCTGGAAAAACTTTGCCCAGCCACGCGCCGCAGGCAAAAACGAATTGCCCCGCCGCAATGTTCTCGCCATGATTCGTTGCGACGTGCTGCACGCGGCCCAATCCCGCTGGCCTGAGCACCTGTGCGTTTCGATATTCCACGCCATGTTGAACCGCATCCTCTACAACGGCCGCGACCGCGCGCCGCGCCATCAGCGCGCCGCTATGCGCTTCGAGAAGCCCGGCCGCAATGCCAGCAAGACCAATCTGGGGAAACTGCTTTTCAAGCGCCCCAACATCCATCTGTTCGAACGGCACACCGCATCGCGTGAGTGTCGCGGCCGTTTGCCGGAAGCGCGCATCGTCGCCGCCCGAGAGCCACAAAACACCGGTCTCCTGAAAAAGGCCCTCTTGCTTCCTTGCGGCAAATAGTTCCTTCCATTGGACGAGAGACCGTTGTGACCACCGCGTATAGATTTCATCCGCGCCATACCCCATTCGAATGATGCGCGATTCGCCTCCGGAGCTCGCCCGCGAATGCGCCGGTCCGTAGGCATCGATCAGCACGACCTGTTGGCCTCGTCTGGCGAGATGCCATGCCGTCCACGCTCCGAAGACGCCCGCCCCGATCATCGCCACATCATAGGTTTTCTGCATGCTTATTTCTTTTCAACCTCTGTCTGATACTTTGGGGGTAAATCGTAAAGCGAATACTCAAGGACTGTTTTCGGCTGTCCTCCCCAAAGATTCGGGTCCCGCAGACCCTTGCCCTTCGGTAAGTCGAATTGAAACGGAATCTCAATCTGCCATCGATTTCCGAAATGATTCATCGGAACGCTAAACAGGACGGATTCGCCCGGATGGATGCTTTCGGATGACCCAACATCGAACATATATCCCTTTGGCATATCTTCCGCCTTCAGCTCCGGCGATGGTTGTTGCTCATTGCCGATCATCACTGGTACCGGCCCAACTACGGTGGGAACAACTTCGTACATTACCCCCTCCTCATCCTTCGGACTCCCGGGGGGCACACCAAATGTTGAGACGACAATCGGCACACCGCAATTGTTGGTGAGCCGCAGCCAAATCCGGGTGGCAGGCTCGTCTTCATCCCTCGGTATGCCTTTACCAATGTGATCGAATCTCAAATAGACAAACGGACGGTTCGGGTCGATGATGAAATCCTTGGCTGGCCCGGCCACCCGCGCTTGAAGCCAGATCGCTGCAAACACCCCAACTGAGAGCAGGGAAATCGAGGCAAAGCTACTCTTTCCCATTGGACTCACCTCCGTTGATTTGCTGACTAGATTATGACCACCTACCTCTTCAACTGCGAAGGGATGCTTCATATCCAACTCGGGTTGGCCTCTTTTCCACTACCAGTGATACTATGCACCGTTTTGGGTTTCTTCCTTTGGAGGTGTGTGAAAGTGCTTAGCCGGCCCGTTTATTCCACACTGCTCGTTTGCATCTCGATCGTTATTGCCGCCCTGTCCCTCAACGCCCAACAGAACGCTCCGCAAATCGACCCCAAAACCTACGGCGGAATGAAATGGCGCCTCATCGGCCCATTCCGTGGCGGCCGGGCCCTGGCCGTGACTGGAGTCGCGAGCCAGCCAAACACTTACTATTTTGGCGCTGTCGCCGGCGGCGTTTGGAAAACCGCGGACGGTGGCGTTTCCTGGGATCCTCTCTTCGATAAGCAGACCACCTCCTCCATTGGCAGCATCGCGGTCTCCAACTCCGATCCTAATGTGATTTACGTCGGCACCGGCGAGGCTTGCATTCGCGGCAACATCTCCTTCGGCGATGGAGTCTATCGTTCGAACGACGGCGGCAAGACCTGGAACAACGTCGGGTTGAAGGACACGCGCCACATCGGCAAGGTCATCGTCCATCCTACGAATCCCGATGTTGCCTTTGTCGCCGCTCTCGGCCACGCCTACGGCAGAAATAACGAGCGCGGCATCTTTCGCACGCGCGATGGCGGCAAAACCTGGGAGAAAGTTCTGTACTTCGACGACCGCACCGGCGGCACCGACATCGTTTTCGATCCGCAGAATCCCCACGTCCTCTTCGCCGCGATGTGGGAAGGCTACCGCACGCCATGGACGCTCAACAGTGGCGGCGACAAGGACGGACTCTATCGTTCGAACGACGACGGCACCACCTGGAAGCGCGTCGAGGGCAACGGCATGCCCGAAGGCCCGCTCGGAAAAATAGGTGTGTCCGTTTCCGGCGCCGATTCGAATGTCGTTTATGCGCTGATCGAAGCCAAGAAAGGTGGTCTCTACCGCAGCGACGACGGCGGCACCAACTGGGCCCTGATCAACGACGATCATCGTTTCCGCCAGCGCGCCTGGTATTTCACCCACGTTTGGGCCGACCCCAAGGATTCGAACAAGGTCTACATCGCCAACACCGGCCTGTACCGTTCGAACGACGGCGGCAAGGCATTCGAACGCCTCAATGCGCCTCACGGCGACCATCACGGTCTCTGGATCGATCCCAACAATTCGAATCGCCTCATCAACGGCAATGACGGCGGCGCAACCATTTCCATCGACGGCGGCAAGAACTGGTCCACACAAATGAACCAGCCAACGGCGCAGTTCTACCATGTGACCGCCGACAACGATTTCCCATACCACATCTATGGCACGCAGCAGGACAATTCTTCAGTCGGTATCGCCACCGCCGGCGACCGCGGCTACATCGACCGCGGCGACTGGGATGCTGTGGGCGGAGGCGAGAGCGGCTACGTTGCCGTTGACCCGCGCGATTCGCACATCGTTTACGCCGGCTCCTACTTCGGCTACATCTCGCGCCTCGATCGCCGCACGAATCAGGTTCAAAACATCCAGCAGTGGCCGCTCGATCCCGACGGCTACAACGCCTCCGTCCAGAAGTACCGCTACACCTGGACGATGCCCATCGTTTTTTCTCCTCATGACCCCAACATCCTCTATCACTCTTCTCAGTTCCTCTTCCGTTCGAAAGATGGCGGTCATTCCTGGGAAACGATTAGCCCGGATCTCACTCGCAACGACAAATCGAAGCAGCAGGACTCCGGCGGCCCGATCACGAAAGACCAGGCCAGCATTGAGTTCTACGACTTGATCTTCACTGTTGCGGAATCTCCGGTACAAAAAGGTTTGATCTGGGCCGGCACCGACGACGGCCTGATCCAACTCACGCGTGACGAGGGAAAAACCTGGACCAACGTCACTCCGAAAGGATTTCCAGAATGGTCCATGATCAGCCTGATCGAGCCCTCGCCGTTCGAAGCCGGCACCGCTTACGCCGCCATCGACGCCCACAAACTCGATGATTCCAAGCCCTACATTTTCAAAACCACAGACTTCGGCAAGACCTGGTCGCCCATCACCACCGGCCTCCCCGACGGCTCTTACGTTCACGCCGTTCGCGAAGATCCCAAGCGCAAAGGTCTTCTCTACGCCGGAACCGAAACGGGCGCGTGGGTTTCTTTTGATGACGGCTCGCACTGGCAGGCGCTGCAGCTCAATCTGCCGACAACTCCGGTCCACGACCTCCTCATCCACGGTGACGATCTGGTCGTCGCCACCCATGGCCGCGCCTTCTGGGTGCTCGATGACATCAGCCCGCTGCGCCAGGCGAACGCCTCCATCGCCGGCGAAGAGGCGCACCTGTTCACGTCTCGTTCCGCAATTCGCACGCGCATGGGGCATTCCAGACGCCGTCGCTACGCCATCGGAGAAAATCCGCCCGACGGTGCGGCGTTCTACTACTATTTGAAAGAAGAGCCCAAAGATCTCGTCAAGCTGGAGTTACTGGACGCCCAAGGCAAAGTCATTCGAACTTTCACCAGCGAAGAAAAGAAAAAAGAGGGTGGCTCCGACGAGTGGGAAAAAGATGAAGCAGAAGAGCATATCCCCGCGAAAGCTGGGTTGAATCAATTCACTTGGGACTTGCGGTACGAATCTCCCAAAAAGATTCCCGCCGCCGTCTATGACGAAGGTGAGCCGAGCGGCCCGCTCGTTCTTCCGGGCAGCTATCAAGCGCGCTTGACCGTTGGAGCGAAGAATTTCACCGCTCCTCTCGAAGTGGCCATGGATCCCCGCGTTAAAACGTCCGCCGAAGACTTGCGCAAGCAGTTCGATCTACTGCTCAAAATGCGCGAACGCCAGGACGAAATGAACAAAGCCATCCTGGCGATCCGCGACCTCCGCGGCCAATTGCAAGGTCTCGAAAAGCGCCTCGGTTCGAACGAACCCTCAAAGCTGGTTGTCGGCGCTGCTGCCGATCTCCGCAAGAAAATCAGCGCCATCGAAGAAGAACTCATCCAGGTAAACTCGAAAGCCAGCGAAGACGAATTGAATTATCCGACAAAGCTCAACAGCAAACTCGGCTACCTGCAAAACGCGGTCGATAGCGCCGACGCCCAGCCCACCGAAGCCGAACTCGGCGTTTACGCCGAACTCGATCAGCAGCTGGAAGCGCAGCTTTCGAAATGGCGCGAAGTCCTTTCGAGAGACATACCCGCCATCAACGAAACGATGCAGAAAACCAACGTTCCGTTGATCGCACCATCGGCAGCGAAGACCAACTGATCTTGGCCTCCGCGGCCCCTTTGGAGTGCGGCGGCTTGCCGCCGCTTTTCTTCCAGCCACGGTCTCATGCGGCCGTGCAGACTTCTGCGTTGCCGGAAAAGCGGGAGCAAGCTCCCGCACTCCAAGTCGCTAGCGGCCGAAGGCCGCGGCGATTGGCGTGGCCCAGTGCGAGAGGTGATTGAGCGATTCTGCGTGTGTGGGGTCGAGGTGCAGCGGAGTGATGGAGACGGCGCCGGAAAAGATCGCGGCGTAATCCGTGTCCGGCTCGACGTTTTTGTCGAGCTTTTGTTCGTAGAGCCAGAAGTAGCTGCGTCCGCGCGGATCTTTCCCTTCGGTCAATTGGTTGCGCGTGATTTTTTGCGATTGCCGCGTGAATTTCACGCCGCCGTTCCACGGCTCCGGCACATTCACGTTCAGCAAAACCTGATCCGGCAATCCTTCTTTCAAAATCAATTCCGCCGCGGCCCGCGCCACGCGCGCGGAATTTTCAAATCCCACTTTTTCTTTTTTCGAGCAAAGCGACATCGCCACCGAAGGAATGTGATGCAGCGCCCCTTCGCGCGCCGCGCCCACGGTACCTGAGTAATAGACATTTTCCCCGAGATTCGCGCCGTGATTGATTCCTGAAATTACCATGTCCGGTTTTTCCGGCAAAAGTTTATGCAGCGCCACGATCACGCAATCCGCCGGCGTCCCGTCAATCGCCCACTCGCGCTCCGCAATTTGATTGCAGACGATCGGCTGCCGCAGCGTCAGCGACTGCGCCGCGCCGCTCTGCTCCCGGCTCGGCGCCACAATACTCACCGTGGCAAATCCTTCCAGCGCCGCAGCCAGCGCTCGCAGCCCTTCCGCTTGATATCCGTCGTCGTTGGTCAAAAGAATATGTGGCATAGGCGAATGTTTTCGATGCTTTGCTTTCTTGAGACAACCAGCGCGCGCGGTTTACCATCTGCGGATGTGAGAGGCTGGTGTTCGGTCTCCGAAGAAGAAATGGTCGGGACGGCGAGATTTGAACTCGCGACCTCACGCACCCCAAGCGTGCGCGCTACCAGGCTGCGCTACGTCCCGACCGGTAAGCTGACCGCGACAGGCCAACGAAATCAAAAGGCCGAATCGGGCGAGGGAATCAGCACCTCCAAGGTATCACCGCCGTTCGAGCAGCGTCAAGAATGCGCGGAGCGTGTCGCGCAAATCGAGCAGCATCTTGCGGCTCAGAAGCTGCGCGGCCCCTTCCGCCGCGGGGCTGGCGCTTCGGCTATCGGTTTCGGCGGCGCCATCGTGCTCGCGGAGATGCCGCCGCGCGCCCGCGATTGTGAATCCCTCGTCGTACAGCAGCCGCTTGATGCGGAAGACCATATCCACATCGTCCTGGCGGTAGAGTCGACTGCCGCCGGGGCTTTTCAGCGGCTGAAGCATGGGGAATTCGGTTTCCCAGTAGCGAAGGACGAACGGTTTCAAATCCGCCAGGCGGCTGACTTCGCCGATGCGGTAGAGTTTTTTCTCCGTGGCGACTTGCGCTGCTGTGCCGTTGCTTCGCATCTGAAAGTCCTGTCGGGAGGGCGACGCCGCTATCGTAGCAGTTTGCGGTCGATTGATGTAGAGGGAGGCGTTCATTCGTCACGGTCGGCGCCGCCGCCGGATGATCTCTTCTCGCGTTTGCGGAGGCGCTGGATGAAGCGGACGGGCGTACCGACGAAATCGTACTTGGCACGAAGCTGGTTTTCCAGGAAGCGCTGATAGCTGAAGTGCAGTGGCTCCTTCTGGTTGGTGAAGATGAGGAATGTGGGCGGCGCGATTTTCGCCTGCGTGATGTAATAAATGCGCACGGGGCGGGCTTTCGGCGTGGTGCCGCGCTGCAGGTCGACTTCTTCCTTGAGCCAATTGTTGAGGGCCGGCGTGGCGATGCGGCGGCGGCGCGCTTCCCAGCATTGATTGATGAGCGGATAGAGTTTGTCCGCGCGGTCGCCGGTTTTCGCGGAGAGAAAAACGATCGGCGCGTAGCTCAGGAATTTCAATTTGGCGCGGATCATTTTTTCGTAGTCAAACATCAACCGGCCGGAATCGAAGTTTTCCGGGTTGTGGCGTTCGCCGGGAGCGCGCTTGGATTTACCTTTCGCGGTGGCCGCATCGCGTGAGGCGGCATCGCGCGCCGCAACAACGGCGAGATCCCACTTGTTAATGACAATGACGACGGAGCGGCCGGACTCTTCGGCATAGCTGGCGATTTGCGCGTCGCCCTGGGTCACGCCTTGTTCGCCGTCGACGACGAGGAGAGCGACATCGCAACGCTCCAGGCCGCGGCGAGCCATGACCACGCTGAGTTTTTCCGCGACCAGCGTGGTTTTGCCCTTGCGGCGAATTCCGGCGGTATCCACAAAGCGATAGTCGCGGCCATCGCGCGTGATTTCCGTATCCACGTTGTCCATGGTGGTCCCGGGAATGGGGGAGACGATGGAGCGTTCTTCGCCGACCATACGATTCAGGAGCGTGGACTTACCGACGTTGGGCCTGCCGATGATAGCGACTTCGATGACGTCGGGTTGTTTTTCTTCCTCGACGGATGCGACGACACTGACCTGCGCGAGCGCAGCATCGAGGAGGTCGTCGACGCCGGTGCCGTGCTCGGCCGCGATCGGGAAGATAGGAACGCCGATGCGGTGGAAAACGTTGGCATTGGATTCCTGCGACATGGCGTCGACTTTGTTGACGGCGATCACAAACGGTTTGCCGGTGGTGCGCAAGAGCCGCGCCAGTTCTTCGTCGAGGGGCGTAAGGCCCGCCTGGCTATCCACAACCAGAACAAGCAAAGCCGCCTTTTTGATCGCGACATGCGCCTGGCGCAGAATTTCCTGCGGAATCAGAGCCTTGTCGTCCGGGACGATGCCGCCGGTATCGACGATTTCCAGCGCCCGGCCGCGCCACTCCGCCTTGCCGTAAATCCGGTCGCGGGTGATGCCAGGCTCGTTGGTGACGATGGAGCGGCGGGTGCCGGTCAAGCGGTTGAAGAGCGTGGACTTGCCCACGTTGGGGCGGCCGACGATGACGAGCGATGGGAGAAGGTCTGGCATAAGTTCCTGAGCATGGCACACGGCGAGTGCCGCGGCGCGCTGCGCAATCTTCCAATGTAGCGCATTCCGGGGTGCGCCGGAAGGAAAGTGCTCTTTCAGATGTTGGGGAGGTTGAGAGTTGAAAGTCGAAAGTTGAAAGTTGAAAGTCGAAGCAAAGAATCGGAATTAACGCAGAGGTCGCCGAGAGCGCAGAGTTCGCAGAGGCGGCAGGGGACACATACACCCGGCTATTTTTGGAAAGAGTCTTGATCCCTTTGAAAGGAGAGGAGTTGTGAAACGCTCCTTCTGAAAAGAGCGCAGAGAGGGAGAAAAAGGCGGGTGACACCCGGCAGTTCTCGTAAGGGCAACAATATACTTGACACACAAGATGGTTTGTGGGATGATTTAGGCACCATGAAACACACCCTCGAACTGCCCAAGACATTGCAACAAGCGGTGACATTCTTCAGCGACCCGCAAAAGACATTCGACTACGCGGTTATGCTGCGTTGGCCGGATGGCAAGGTCACATGCCCGCGCTGCGAGGGGAAGAAGCATTCGTTTATCTCGACGCGGCGCATCTGGTACTGCAAGGGTTGCAAGAAGCAATTCACCGTCAAAGTGGGGACTATCTTTGAGGATTCCCCGCTCGGCATGGACAAGTGGATGATTGCCGTGTGGATGATTACTAACTGCAAGAACGGGATTAGTTCCTACGAGATTGCACGCGCGCTCGGCATCACGCAAAAGTCTGCTTGGCACATGCTGCACCGCGTTCGCCTTGCGATGCACGCGAAGGACACCGTACAGATTGGCGGCCCCGGCCAAGAGGTAGAAGTGGACGAAACTTTCATTGGTGGCGCGGCGCGATTCATGCACAAGGGAAGGCGCAAGCGCGTAATCACAGAGCGCGGAGTCAAAGACAAGTTGGCCGTCATGGGAATGTTGCAGCGCGGCGGTGAGATTAGAGCGGCTGTCGTTCCGTTCCGGCGCAAGTTTCATCTGCAAGGGCAGATTCGCGCTCACGTCAAAGCGCAGAGCGCGATCTACAGCGATGCGCTCCTGTCGTATCAGGGATTGAATGGGGATTTCGTTCACAAGACGATTGACCATGCGGAAAGCTACGTTGATGGGCAGATTCACACAAACGGACTGGAAAACTTCTGGAGCCTTCTCAAGCGCGGATTGAAAGGTACGTACATTGCGGTTGAGCCGTTCCATATGTTTCGCTATCTGGACGAGCAGGTATTCCGCTACAACAATCGGCATTTGGCGCATGATGGTGATCGTTTTCATCGCGTAATGTCTCATATCGCTGGCCGTCGCCTCACTTACGAGCAACTGACTGGCAAAGGAACGGACGCCGTACATCAAGCCTAGGCAGGGACGCGGCCAGCGAAAAGCAGCTTAATCCTTGCCTTTCTTGGGCTTCTTCTTGATGACTACTGACTTTGGAACGCGAAATAACGCAGTCATTGTGCGTTCAAACTCTTTCTTCGCCTTCGGACCTTCCTTGTATTTTGTCTTTATCGTCATGTCTTAATTAGTTTCTTCCAGGTGGAAATTGCGCATGTCTCCGCTCCATGTTACTCGGAATGTTTTTACGATAGGTTGGATATTGCTTGCCTCTAATGAAAGAGTGATTTTGTATTCCCCTTTAGCCATGTCCTTCATCGGAGCATATTCTGGCGGGTCGGGTTCAAAAAACAGTTGAAGCTTTTGATGCCCATCCTCGTAGACCTGACAATGAAACAGTACAAACTGCAAAACGTCGGGCACATCCGTACAATAGAATGGCCCCTCGGCCCGCGTTGTCGATGTGGGGATAAACCATCCAATCCTTCGCTTGAGATTCTTGTGGTAGCCACCAGGGCCGACAATATCTCTAAGCCAAACGCAAGCATTTGAAAGATTCTTGTTTGTTGTGACATTGGCAAGTACTGCCCAATTCGGCTGATGCGTCTCGGGGTCTGGGTACCCAGCGCGTTCCGTGGGGGGTATTATGCTTACCGAACCAAACGCCGCTTTAGGTTCTTCCAATCGTTTGGATAATTCCGATACTTTAGAGTGTTCATTGGCAAGAAGCATGACCGCCGAAATCACAAAGGCGATCCGCACGAAACCCCAAAACACCTTCCTCTCAGTTGCTTTCGGAGGGAGGTACATTAGCTGGACCTCCCTGATGACAGACAGGACGCCGCTGAGAAGCCCGACGATAATGAAAAGCAATGCTGCGGTTGAACCCAAGAACCCGTTTGTTGGCATAATGATGCAGACGCTACTACGGAACCGCTTGTGTGTCTAGTATGTTGTTGCCCTCGTAAGAGCAGATTCTAAAGGAGTTACGGGCGTCACAATTTGTAAGTACTGATTTTAAAGAGGTTGCGGTGACGGGTTTTTCGTCACGTGACGGGAGCAAGAAAAAAGAACGGAGTCGGTCGTCCGAGATCTGATTTGACAAAATGCACCGCCGGGGGGTCCCGGAAGTGTGGCAACTAAAGGAGTTATTTTCGGCGAATTTGGAAGTGTGGCAATGATTGGACTTAAAGGGCGATTTTTCGGATGTGTGGCAAGCAAAGGAGTTAGGGGATTGGGGATGGGGAATAGGGGTCAGGCCAGGGAAGAAATCGGGAGTGCGGAGAGGATGTGTAATGGCAAACACACGGAAATGTAACATGAAACTACAGCACAGGTCAAGTAATTATATAGCTATCATTCGAATGGAGCCGTAAGACGTTGAAATGTCCCGGCTTAGGCGACCGGGATGCAAAATTCGCATTTGCGGGTTACAAGTCCCGGAAATGCGACCGGGATGCAAAATTCACATTTGAAGGTCGAGATTCAGGGACGGAGACCCGGGCGGGAAAGCGAAAAATCCTGCGAAAAGAGAGTGCGGCAAGAAGATGGAGGGGAAATCAAAACCCACATGCCCCGACCCGGTCGGGGCATGCGGCACCCACCCGCCATTCTCCTCCTCTTCAGACCAGAAACAAATTCAACTGCAAGTGGATCGATAGCAGCTTGTTGAATTAAAAGAAGAAAAGCTTTGAGATTTCTCCGGCGTAGTCCTTTCCCGGTGTCGGGGTGAACCACACCTTTACCTGGCGGCCTGTCCACTGCGTACAAGTGCTCAGCGTGGGTTCGGGCACACCGTCCGCCCAGCTCACCGCGACCTTGGCAAAATCAGGAGCGTAAAAGGTGACGGGGCCGCTCGATAGGTCCACGTTTAACATGACTTCCGGCTTCTTGGCACATTCCACCTGGCTGATCGGTCCGTCAGCGGCGTACACGCGTTTCTTGAGTTCGACCGGGACGTCCGGGGACGTTTCCGGTCTCGCAATCCCGGCGGGCCTCGTCATTATTGTGACACTGGGAGTATCTTCGCCGTCTTGCGGGGTCGAAGGCGCGTTCGTCTTCTTTGCGGCCCATTCTTCTGCCTGCTGCACGTGTTGCAGCAGATTGTTGGCGACCTCTTTTTCTCCCATTGTAGTGGCAGCCGCGAGGATCCTTTGGGCCATGATGCGAGCTTCCGAAAACCGCCTGTTGTTTAACAAGAGGTAGGCCAGATTGATGGCATAGGAAGGTTGTCCAGGGTCCAATTGCACCGCCTTGATGGCGGCATTGACAGCCTGTTTTTGCGTGTCCGGCGAATGCGAATAGGCTTGCGAAAGTGCCTCATGTGCGGGTGCGAACTCGGGGTTGAGCTGTACCGCTTTTTCCAATATTTTCCTGGCCTCGCCAGCGGAGTCTCCGTCGAAGCCGCCTTCCTGCATCAAGAGGACTCCGTGAAAATACTGCGCAGCGAATCCAGCCGCCCCCAGCTTGATTGCCTGCACCATTTCTTTGTCGGCTTCCTGAATTTCATGCCGCCGGTAGTGGTAGAAACCGAGAGCCTCGTGCACGAAGGGCAAATTGGGGTCGGTCTTGAGCGCCTCTTCGAGCACGGGCTGCGCCTGCTCCACGCGGTTGTGATGCGAAAAAAAATCGCCGCGTAAAGCCATCGCCTCGCCGGGTGAAACGCCGCGAACTGTGTAAGTCTTTTCGGCTGCTCCCTGGCCGGCTTTCACCACTCCGACGCGGAAACTCCCCTGTCTCGCGTAAGACTCGATCTTTTTCCCGAATTGTTTCAGATCGCCAAAAGCCGCGCGCGCGGCATCGAGCTGGTTGCCTGATTTTGCCCAGGCAGTGAGGAAGTTCTTCATCATCTGCTTTTGCCGGGCGTCTTCATCCAGCATCAGGAAATGAACCACCGCCCAGGATTCGGCGTAGAACACCGAAGCGCGGTTAGTTTCGTTGTAATACGGCGAGTTGTGATCAACCTCCAGCAGCGTTTCAATCGGGATCAGTTTGCTTTGATTCAACAGGTACAAGTGCCCGGGATCGATCGTTCCGGTTTTGATCTCCTTGTCTCCCAGCGTAGAGTTCCCGAAGAATTCCGCAAGCCCTTCGTTGAGCCAAAGCGGCAGGTTGCTGAAGTTGAGTCGCAGGAGAGCGTGAGTATATTCATGGTAAAGCGTGTGAAACGGATTGTCGCCCTCGGTGTCCAGACGCAAGACCACGTAGTCCTTGTCCTGCGCCGGCTGGTACATTCCTGCGTGGTGAATATGGCCCTTCACTTCCCATTCTTCCGGGAGGAACAATCTTATGGTGTTCTCATTTTTCGCCGCCACGATGACGATGGGTTGCGGAGGATCGACGCGTAGTGAGGAGAAAGCACTGTGGAACATATTGCGAATCTGTTCAAACTGGTCGGCGACCTTTCGCCCCTCCTTCTCACCAGCGTTACTTTGGACTGTGAAGTGCGGACTCCGCACCTCAATCCAGTTGTCGGCGGCGGCCGCGGAAATCGGCAGGAGGAGCAGGGAGAACGCAAAAACCATGCCGCGAGAGGGAAGTAAACTGGGTGTCATGGTATTCAGCATTTAATCGAGTACAGCGGCCATGTCAAGACACTTTCAGGCCCGCGTCGTTACACAGCGCGAGGTAAGCGAAAGGGAAGACGATTTGTGGCGCACTGGAGGCGCTCGTTGGCTAGAGGGTTTGGGGGACGTCTGAGTCTATTTTCACGGCTTGCGGCGACAAGCGCGCATGGCACAAGGGCCAACCTTGCCGAGACCGAAACGCGTTTTGCCGCACGCCGGAGAAAGTGATGCGCTTATCTTCGGCGGATGCCTTTAGGGTGACAAATCACAGATGATGTCGAGCTAAGAAGACGAAAAGGTGGCGAGGTGAACGCGCTGCTGCGGGGGCAAATTCGAAGAGCGGGCGGAACGGGTGGCGAAGTACGCCGAAATGTTCTCGGCGGTGCCCACCAGACCGTCCGGGTTTAGGAGCGGTCTGGTTCAGAGGAAGCGGAACGGAGTTCGACGGGCTTGCCGTGAGGGGTGTGACGGTAGGCGTCGGCCCAGGCCTCTTTGCGAGCGAGTAGCGCGGCGGGGTTGGTCAGACCTTTTGCGGTGAGCAGGTGCTCAAGAGCCGCGAGCCAGTGGTCGTAATAATGGGAGCCATCGTCGGGCTCGCCGCGATTGGCGGCGGCCTTGAGTTCACCGGCGAGAGCGGCTGCCCATTCCTTCCAGGTGAAATGGCCCTGCTCGGAGAGTTTCACGGCTAGAGCGAAGGCTTGGGCCTGCCAAGGCTCGGCAAAGACCGGACCACCGGCATCGCGGGGAAGCTGCGGCAGGGCGGCAAGGCCCTGAGATTCGCGAATCGGGTCATGCTGGGTCAAGGTAGTCGTCCCACAGATCAAGGTAGACGGAATCCTGTTGTGCGGCTTGTTGGCCCCACAGTTCGCGTGCGGCGAAGCGTACGGAGTAAACGTGCTGGGGCTTCTCGCCGAGGTAATGGGCGTTGGTGTCCGGAAAGACAAACACGCCGTGGTCGCGGTCGATGACGCCGAGTTTTCCGCGCGCGTAGCGCGGCAGTCGCGTATGACCGACAGGATTGATGTTGCGCGCACGCACGCGCTGGCCAGTTTCAAAGCGCGGGGCCGCCGGTACATCACGGCTTGTGGGCGCGCCCTTCGCAATAAGCAGGTTCGCCTTCTCAACGGTGAGTGCTGGAACCGCAACGGGTGTGCCTGGAGCAGGCTTGCCGGCATCGAGCTCCTTGGGCGTGATGAAGCCGCACTTCGCCAGCAGCACAAGAAACGCCGCAAACTGCCTCTCGTAGTAGCTCATGCTCAGGTAGTCGGCGGGCGGAACAAGCTCTACCTCATGGCGAGTCACGTCAATGTTCCATTTGCGCCAGGCGCCCATCGCGCGCCGCAGCGCGAACACCCGGCCTTCCCACGGCTCGTGAAATACCGGCTCGTTCTTCTCTTCCTGAACGGGGCCCATGCCGTGCATGCCGCCCATGTCATGCACGCCGTTCATGCGGAGACTCCAGCCTGGGGAGGCGCAACCTTAGCCACGCCTACCATCGAGTCGCGTGTGACGAGCGCGGCGAGGTGCTCTTCGTTCAACTGCGCGGTGCCGGCAGGACGCTCGGGCAAAACCAGGTAACGCAATTCGGCGGTGCTGTCCCAAACACGTACTTCAACGTCGGCGGGCAGCTCAAGCCCGAATTCGCGCAGCACGCCGCGCGGGTCGATGACCGAACGCGAGCGATACGGCGCGGACTTGTACCAGACCGGCGGCAGACCGAGGACCGGCCAGGGGTAACAGGAACATAGGGTGCAGACAATCATGTTGTGTACTTGGGGGGTGTTCTCGACCACCACCATGTGTTCGCCTTGCATCCCTCCATAGCCGAGCTCAGCGATGGCGGCGTCGGCGTTGGCGAGAAGGCGCTGTTTGTAAGCGGAGTCGGCCCAGGCACGCGCTACCACGCGGGCACCATTGCGCGGGCCGATTTTGTGCTCGTAGGCGTCAATCAGCGTGTCCAGCGCAGCACGGTCGACCAAACCTTTTTCGACGAGGAGAGATTCGAGGGCTTTGACGCGGAGGGCAAGGTCCGAGGGAACGGCCTGGTGTTCGTGATCATGCGTGTGGGGAAGATCGGGGGTCAAGGCAGCTCCCGCGGCGGTCACTGCGGCCGTCAAGAAATCGCGCCGGTTTGTGGTCATCCGCCCCTCCTCTCCGGTCGACTGAGGACCAGAGCTACAGGCAACGGTCCCGCCAGGGGACTGCCGACAGGAGACAAACCTAGTTGAAGGAACGGGGGAGTGTCAAGCGGAGCGAAGCTTGAGACTGTTAGCCGCTAGAGTTGCACGACCGTGAGCCCGGGGATTTTCTGAAAGTGACGGAGATTCGCTGTCAGCAATGAGAAGCCGAGCGACAACGCCGTCGCGCCGATGAGCAAGTCTCCGAACGGGATTACCACGCCCTGACTCTGCTGCTCTCCGTCGATCTTGTCTGCCAGCATCGCGGTCTCTTTCGTGTATGGATAGACTGTTAAGTCCGCCAGCAGTTCGTGCAGGAAGGATTCGCGGCGAACACGCAGCTGCGGCGTTTGCGCACGATAGATGCCGTGGATGAGTTCTGTCAGGCCCACGGCGGAGAGCGCCGCATCTTGATCGCCCCCAGTTTCACGACTCGTTCGATCAACTGTTCAACAGTATTTCCGCCTCGTTCCGCGGCGATGACCACGCTGGAGTCGAGGATCAGTCCCATGCGGGCGGGTTGAGCGGTTCGCGATGGCTGTTGATGATCTCTTCGAGATCGCGCTCGAAGTCTTCGTCGAGCGTCACGGTAGAGCCATGCTCACGTGCGAGACGAAGAGACTCCGAAAGCAGCCGCACATGGGGCTCGGCAGGACGAAGGACCGCCACGGGCCGGGCATCTTGCTCGATCACTACCTCTGCGCCAGCGCGCACGCGGGCCATGAGCGAGGCGAAGTCACTCGCCGCTTCCGCTTCCGAGATGTGGATCACGGGCTTGGCCATAATGTGATTATACACCGTTACATTTCCTCTGAGGGAAACTGTGAGAGCGAGCGTGAGGATTGGGGCAGGGCATTGGCGCGGGAGCCCGATCGTTTCGCGCTCATTTTAAGCGGAAAAGTCAAAACCCGCACGCTTCAAAAACTGTAGCATGCGGCACCCTCAAGTATAGAAATATGGATGGCTGCCCAACCCGCCAAGTCTACTCGTGAGAGGAGCCGACGCCGTCATCTAATCAGCCAACGTTTTTAGCGCGAGAACATTCGCTGGTGCCACTGCTTTTCATTGCGAGTTCGCCCCTCGGGACGTTACTCGGATCGCCCTCCGAAGAGCCGCAGGACAATCCCGGTAGAGGCCCAATAGTTGTTCTGATTAGCGTTCAGGCCGAAGGAGGTCCTGTAGTAGTCCACATCGAACAAACGGATCTGGAAGTGCCGGGACGGGTTGATATCCAATCCGCCGCCCACTTTGTACGAAATAGTGCTATCCGAATACTTGTAACCGCCGATGCCGCTGACGGTGGTGTCTGAGCGCGATCCCCCAACCAGGGCTTCGACAAACGGGGTGGCGTTCCATCGATTCCGCCCACGGCGGAAGAAGCGGGGCCCATAATGATTTCCATAGAGCACATTCTTGGTGCCGCTGGCTGTGACGACGCTGTAGCTGGTGTCCGCGACAATCTGCAACCACGGTTTGACATTCCAGGCAACCGATCCCAGCGCGCCGTTTAAGTTGGTGGCAGTTCCGCTGCCAGCCAATCGTGCAAACGCGTAACCGCCAAAGAATTCCACCACCGAGGGCCTGCCACGACCGCCCGGGTTGGGTTTTTCCCAGGTTGTCCTCGTGCGTGCGGACCGGATAGCTGGTGCTGCCGGCTGAGCCGGTGCGGGCTCAGGTGGTGCAATCGTAGCCGGATTAGGCGGTACGGCCGCGGCCGGGGCCGTTTCCGGAACCTTCGATACAGGTTCGGGCGATACAGGTTCGGGCGATACAGGTTCGGGCGATGTGGATTCGGGCGATACGGGCCCTGGCGCTCGTGGCAGGGCCGCCGCCGATACAGAAACTTGATCGGATGCAGGCTGAGGCTGCGCAAGCGGAGCCGGATCAGGTTTTGCCGCCGCCGCAGTTGTTTCCGGAACCTTCGAGATGGGTTCGTGTGAAGTCGGTTCGGGCGATGCCGGTTCGGGCGCCTGTGCCGGGGCTGGCTGAGCCTGGGTGCGCTGAGGTTGTCTGAACGTAGTCGGCTCAGCCTGTTGAGCCGCCGCCGTAGTGGAGACATTTGATCGGGCGACGGGTACTCGTGCTGTGGCCACCTGTTGCACGGAAGCTGGAGAAGGATCAACTGAAATCAGACTCGAATAGACATAACCTACCTTACCGTCTCTAGTTTCAATTCGAGAGAAGATAAACCCGTAGACTAAAACCGTGAAACGCTCCCCGCAAGGCAAGGAAGCTAGCATGTCTGGAGTCTTCCTGGGCTTTGCGAAAACTTGTGTGGCTTCTGGATGGCTGGAGCAATTGACATATCCCACGTCGTCAGCCCAAGCGGCTGAGGCCGTGAGAAAACATGCGCCCAACATAAGCAGAATGAGCAACCGATTGCGTAGCATCGCCCCTCCTCGGCCCGGGGACATGCCGAGCCCTGATAACACTTATCGAGCCTGGAGAGGTGTACGTCAATTCGCATGAGGGCCAGCCATTCCAAAAGCCTACTGACCGAATGGCCAGGGCGGGGTGGGTTGACAAACATCCGTATTTCTGCAAACATAGAAATATGAATGGCGGCACAAGCAAGAAGCGCGCGGAACGGGTGGCGAAATATGCCGATATGTTCTCGGCGATGGGAACGGAACCGCGGCTGCGGATCATGCAGTTGCTTTTATCGGCGCATCCGGAGGGGCTAGTGGTTGGTGACATCCAGGGAGAACTGGAGATTCCGAATTCGACGCTCTCCCACCATCTGGACAAGCTCAAGAATGAAGAGCTCGTGCACGTGCAGCGCGAGAGCACGTTTTTGCGCTACACGGCAAATACGGAGGCGCTCCAGGAATTGCTGCAATTTCTCTATTCGGAGTGCTGCACGAGGAACAAAGCGCTGAAACCCGAAGATATCGCGCAAGCTTGTGGGTAGGGCAGGGCGGAAAATAGAAAATTGAAAATAGAAATTGGAAATTCGAAACTCGAAGTTCGATAGTCGACAGTTGAGAGTTGAAAGGCACTTGGAGGACGAGATGGACGGCACGGACATCAAGGAAATCGTTAAGGAAAAATACGGGCAGGCGGCGCTGAGGGGGAAGAGCGGGAGTTGTTGCGGGACGGCGGACGCGAGTGGAGCAAGTTGCGATCCAATCACTTCCAATCTCTACGACGCTACACAGATGCAACAAGTTCCCGGAGAAGCGCTGCAAGCTTCGCTCGGGTGCGGAAATCCCACTGCTCTGGCCAAATTAAATCCTGGAGAAGTTGTTCTCGATCTGGGCTCCGGAGGCGGCATCGATGTTTTGCTTTCCGCCAGGCGCGTTGGGCCGACAGGCAAGGCGTACGGACTGGATATGACGGATGAGATGCTCGCGTTGGCGAACGAGAACAAGCGCAAGGCCGGAGCCGACAACGTGGAGTTCTTAAAAGGGGAGATCGAGCATATTCCGCTGCCTGACAATTCGGTGGATGTCATCATCTCGAACTGCGTGATCAATCTTTCCGCGGATAAAGATCGGGTGTTGCGAGAGGCTTTTCGCGTGCTCAAGCCGGGCGGACGGCTGGCGGTTTCCGACGTCGTCACGCGCGGCGAAGTCGATGCACAAATCCGGCAAAACATACTTCTCTGGGTGGGTTGCGTGGCAGGAGCGCTGGAAGAAAACGAATATCGCGGCAAGCTGGTGTCCGCGGGGTTCGAACAGGTGGAGATCGAACCGACACGCATTTACCGCGTCGAGGATGCGCGCGAGTTTCTCTCCGAAAAGGGCCTGGATGTGGACGCGCTTGCGCCGCAAGCCGATGGCAAATTCATGAGCGCCTTCGTGCGGGCGACAAAGTCAAAGTCCGCGAAGACGACAGAAGCTTGTTGCGCTCCGTCGTGTTGCAACTGAAGGCAGAGATCCGAAATTTTCGGTTAACGCATGACGGGCTCGCAAGCGCACTATAACGTTCTGTTCCTGTGCACGGGAAATTCGGCGCGCTCCATCATGGCCGAAGCAATTCTCAACGGCAAAGGCAAGCCTGTTTTCACAGCTTACAGCGCGGGAAGTAACCCTTCGGGAGTTGTGCGCCCGGAGGCGCTGAAGCTGATTGAAATGGCGCACTGGCCCACTGACGGCTTATGCAGCAAGAGCTGGGAAGAGTTCGCCAAGCCCGGATCGCCGAAAATGAATTTTGTCTTTACCGTTTGCGACAACGCGGCCCAGGAGATGTGTCCCGTCTGGCCCGGACAGCCGATGACGGCACATTGGGGCGTTCCCGAACCCGCGCTGGCTAAGGGTACGCCGGAGCAAATCGAGCGGGCTTTTCGTGATGCCTACCTGCTTCTCGAACGACGAATCATCCTGTTCCTCAGCCTGCCCTTTTCCAGCCTGGACAAACTGGCAATCCAAAAAAAGATCAATCGCATCGGCCGTTGAGAAGAACTCCCCCGGGAGGAATCATCGAGGCAGGGGAAAGAGCGACCGAGAGGCAGAGGGCGCGGCTTAGCCTTGGCCTTCGTTTCTGATAGAGTGCTGCGCAGAAGGTGTGGCCCGTCAGCCCGGGGGAACAGTTTGAGGCACGTGGCGGAGCGAGTGTTCAGCCGCAACGAACCTGCAGCAATATTGCTGAAGGGGTAGAGAGGGTCAAGGTTTCAGCCGCGTAGGATCGAGCTGCGGGCCTAAGGGCTGGAATACAAGTGGTTTAGGAGCGGGGACGGCAGCCGGACGGGATTTGCAATGTGTAATATTTGCGTGTCTCCGCGCGTATTAGTTATGGGAACGCTAAGAACAGGCCGGATGAGCGAGCCGGGAATAACGGAACCGAGGGAGGCGATTGCCCGTGCCAGGGCGGGTGACGCCGAGGCTTGGGGCGAGCTTTACCGGGATTACGCGCCCGCGATTTTCCGGTTCTGCAGGCGTGCCTTGCCGACGCGGGAAGATGCCGAAGACGCCACGGCAGAAATATTCATGAAACTGAAGGACAAGCTGGTCCAGTACGACACAACGCGATCATTCTCCGCCTGGCTTTATAAGGTGGCGGCGAATCATTGCTGGGATCTGCTGCGGCGGCGGAAGATCCGTCAAGACAAGGAAACGGACGATCTGGAAAATGTGCCGCTGGAGCATCCGGAACCGAGCCAACTGGAACGGCTGATCGAACAGCGAACCAGCGAAGAAGTGCGCAAGGCGCTGGACAAGCTGGGAGCGCGGGCGCGCATGGCGCTGGTGATGCGCTATTACTCGGACATGAGCTACGACGAAATTGCGGATGCGCTGGGAGTGCGGCGCGCCTTTGTGGGCGTGGTGCTGCTGCGCGCCCGGCACGAGCTGCGGCGGGCAATGGAAGGCAACGCGGCGCTGGCGGCGGGAGGAGCTTCGTGAGCGAAACGCCGGAAGAGAAGTTTAAGCATGTGGACGAAATGACGCTGCTGCTGTACATCGAGCGCCAACTGGATCGCGCACGCGGGCTGGAAGTTTCCGCGCACACGCAGGAATGCGACGCGTGCCGGACGCTACTGCGGGCACTGGAGCACGAATCGCGGCTGCTGACGCGGGCGATGCTGGAAGAAGACGAACCACTCCCCGCGCGGCTCGCGCAATTACAAGAGAGGGCGCGGCGGTCGATGCAATGGGTTTGGGGCGTGGTGTTTGGGCTGGCAGCTACGGGTGCTTACGCACTCTATACGACATATATCCAGCCCTGGCAGCAGCAACTGGAACTGGCGGGATTCGGCGGGTCCAACCTGCTAAACCTGCTGATTTTTCAAGGGGCCTTCTGGAAAGGATGGCAATCCGTGATCACACTCCTCGAGGTGCTGGCGATGATGACCCTGGCTGGATTTGGGATGGCGTTCTTCCGGAGGCGGATCCGCCGGGGTTCGGCGCTGGCGCTGGTCTTCGCAGGATTCTGCGCGGTGCTGGCGATGCCGGCGCCCGCTTGGTCGACAGAGTTCCGGAAAGGGGACAACGTTATAGTTGCGAGAGACGAAACGATCAAGGGCGACACGTACATCACCGGAACCAGGGTGCGGATCGATGGCACGGTGGACGGGGATCTCGTCGTTTTCTGCCAATCGCTGGACGTTAGCGGTCATGTGACCGGCGACGTCATCGCTTTCTCGCAGAGCTCGCGGATCAAGGGTCAAGTTGACGGAAATCTTCGCGGCTTCAATAACAACACAACGATCACGGGGACGGTGGGCAAGAATGCCATGTTGTTCAACGAGACGGTCACGGTCGATACGAATGCAACGATCGGCGGAAGCCTCACTTCTTTCGGCGAATCGCTCAGCGTCGACGGCAACGTGGGGCGCGATCTGCTTCTTTTCTTCGCGCACGCAAACCTCTCCGGAAAGCTCGGCGGTGGAGTCCGAGCCAAAGGCGATAGCCTGGTCATCAGCTCGACGGCGGTCATTGACGGACCGGTGAAATTCGAGGGGAACAAGCCGGCGGAGGTTTCGCCGGGGGCCAAGCTGGCGTCGGCAGTGGAATTCAAGCAGATGGAGCACAAGCACGATTACCGGCAGGGACACTACTACGTCTGGCAGGTGATCTGGGCGGCGGCGTTTATTTTGTTTGGGCTGGTGCTGTTTGCGTTGATGCCGAAGTTTTCGCAGGATGCGGTGGGGGCGGCGGAACACTATGGCGCGGCTGCGGGGTTGGGCGTGCTGGTCCTGTTTGGCGTGCCCATCGCCGCGTGCATCGCGTGCATTACCGTGGTGGGCCTGTTCGTCGGTATGTCGACGCTCTCGCTCTGGATTGCGTCGCTCTTTTTCGCGCAGGTCATCGTGGGCGCGGTGATCGGGCAGTGGTTGATGGGCCGGACGAACGAACTCTGGCCGTTGATCGGGCGAATGACCGTGGGGCTGATCCTCTTGCGGCTGTGCACAACGATTCCGCACATCGGGGGCTGGGTGAAGCTGGCCGCGATTCTCTGGGGAGTCGGGGCGCTTTCACTGGCACTTTACCGGCGGTTCCAGCCAATGATGGCGCCGAGTGCGCCGCCAGCGCCGTACTCTCCGCCGATTCCGCCGAATACGACCGTAGGTGGGGCGGTGCCGGCGTGAGAAGGAGTTTTCAGTTGCCGGTTTTCAATGGAGACTCAGAAAGGAAAAGGAAGGCGCGAAGAGTCATGGTTCGAACACGGTGACAGATCTTTCAGGGACGCCGAGGCAGTTCGCTTTCGAGTCCAGGAAAGATTACGGGCCGGTCTGAGAATCTCAGACTGGCCCGTTGCCTTTTGCGGAGGCGGAGAAAGCCTTAGAACTGACGAACTTTGGCGGCGAAGAACACAGGACTAGCCGAATTGGTCGTGTTCTCAAGGAACAGCGCACGGATGGCGACCGGCTTGGCAAGATTGAGTCCGCTGCCATCAAGGACTCCTTCGAAATTCGTGACCCTGGCACTGCCAAATGTGCCGAGAAAAGTTTGCACCGTGAAAAAGCTGGCTGGAGAAAAGCCGAAGTAGAAAGGTAAGTTTACGATATTAAAGGCCGGCGAAGCCGCGGTTTTTGGAAAGGCCGTAAAACGGGACCAGCGGAGGGTAACCGTGTCGGCGAAAGCAGAAGCGATCGTAGCGCCGACGGCGGGTGTGAAGGGCGGCGTGACGTGAACCGCGACGACCTGGCCGAGATGAATGGCAGATGTAGTCGTCTGGCCGAAGAAATTCTGGAAAATTCCCGGGAAGTCTCTCCGCACCGGGAGGCCCTTCGTGTCAACCCAGAACGGAAAAGTGGAAGTGGAGAGGTTCACCGTCAGGGCGTCGCCGATGCGCAGGCCGCCGATGAGAGAGTTCTGAGCCCCCGGAACCAGGTTGGTGACTACCAGAGTGAACTGCTGAGTCAGGCTGCTCGGGTTGATTGCCACAACAATGCCTTCGACGTTGTCCTGCAATGTTGCGAGGAGCGGTTCGATTTCCAGGAGGGCGAAGGTTCCATCGGACAGGAGAGCGACATCCATGCTTGCGAATTCATTGTTGGACACGCAGCTCGCCAGGGTTGTTGCAGTCAGGCAGAAGGTGAGGGTCGGGTCGGGGTCATAGAATGTTCCGGCAGTCGCCGAAGCGGTGAGGGAGCCGCGACCCGTTGCCGTGGCTGAAGTGAGGGTGACGGATTGGTTGGTGATGCTGACGACGCCGGTGAAGTCTTCGATGAGAGCAAGCTGGCCGGCGGCAAGATTGGAATTCGGGCGAGGGAGAGTAAAGGCGCTGAGGACGTTGGGGTTGTTGAAGTTCACGACGAGGTTGGCGGGGGAGCCGGAGATGGATAAAGCGTTAAAGAAATTGAGATCAATGCCGACGCCGGTCACGACGTTTTGAGAAACCGTAAAGGGAACAGTAGCGACGGGGTTGCTGGAGACGGCGACGCTCAAGGGGCAGATGTGACTCGCCAGACAGCCCGACAGCGTAAAGCTAGTATCGTTCAGGAAGGTGATATTGGCATTACCGGAGAAGAACACGGTCACGCTGGTGTATTGACCTGCGGGAATGTTTGGAAAGAGTCCGAGAAAAGCGGTGTCTGTTTGCAGGCGCATCAGGTCGACCGTGAGCGCGGGATTCAGGTTGACGGTCGTAGAAGTGCCGGTGGAAGTGGTGAACTTAATCGAGGCAATCGTGACCTGAAACGTAAGCAGCGAAGGATTGACAGGGAGCGTATCCGCGACCATGGTTACGGCAACGGAGCCATTGCCGCCAGGGCTGACAACGGTGTTTTTCGGGCCACTGCAGGAGGAGAAGTAAAGGGCGGCAAGCAAGAGAACCGGGATTGACGAACGAGCTCCGCTGCGACTCATAGGACACCCCACGATAGATTACTCCGCGTTTGCCCTCCCGGGAAAGGAAAACGCTCAACATCCCACCGCCGAATGTAACGCGGGGGAGAGCGGGAAGGAACGGCAAAAACGGGGAGGATGTTCAACTGCTAAATGTCCTGAATCAAGAGAGATACAATGTCCAGCCGCCTGCGGGCGAGGCGCTGACGTAGAGCAGCGAAAGGGTGTGTTATCGTAACTGGTCTCTCCGGTTCGTCGGATGAGAGTAAAGGCGGATTTTTGGCGAAGCGCGCATCCAATTCGGCAGCGGACTCCTCGGGGACGAAGTTCAAGCGCGCGGCGAAGACTGCCGAGCGCGAGTACGTGCCCATCGAGGATGACCCCACCGTGGCCGGCAGTCCGCCGGAAGCGCCGGAAGGTGCGAGCGATGCGCCCGCCGATGAATCGGCGAAACCTTCGATGCATGAGGTGTTTGGTCCGGGAGGATTCCTCGAAAAGTGCATGCTGGCCGGCTTTGACCGTGCGGCGGTGAGCTCCGACTACGAATACCGGCCGGCGCAACTGGAGATGGCGGAATTGGTGCACGATGCGTTCGAAACGCATCATCACGCCATCGTGGAGGCGGGCACAGGCACGGGAAAAACGCTGGCTTATCTGCTCCCGGCGATCTGCAGCGGACGGCGCGTGGTGATTTCCACGGCGACGAAGTCGCTGCAGGAACAGCTCTACCAGAAGGACATTCCGTTTCTGCAAAAACATTTCGCGCCAAACCTCAAAGTTGCAGTGATGAAGGGGCGCGCAAATTTTCTGTGCATCTCGAAGCTTCATCACATGCAGGATCAAGCGCTGCTGAGCGGCATGGAGGAGCTGGACGCGTTCCGTCAGATCAAGGATTGGGCGAAATTGACGGAGACGGGCGACCGCGCGGAGCTGACCTTCCTGCCGGATGATTCGGAGCTTTGGGGAAAACTGGACGCGAGAAGGGATACGTGCACGGGAAAGAATTGCCCGTCGTTTAATCCCTGCTTTGTGACAGGCATGCACCAGCGCGCCCAGGAAGCCGACCTGATCATCGTAAATCATCATCTGTTTTTTGCGGACCTGGCGCTGAAGCAGGACGATTTCGGCAGCATTTTGCCGGAATACTCAGCGGTGGTGTTCGACGAAGCACACGAGATGGAAGACGTGGCCACCGACTATTTCGGGCGGCAGATTTCGAATTTCCGATTCGAAGAGCTGGCCCGCGATGCCGACCAGACGCTGCGTTTGCTGCATTTGGGCACGCCATCGCTGCTGCGAAAGACGCAAAGAATCCGGGAGCGCAGCCGCGGCTTTTTCGAATTGTTTCCACCGCGCGACGGGCGGTTCTCGTTCCTGAGGAACGAGCGGGAAGCGTTTCTGGAACAGAACCGCGAGGCCTACGATTCGCTCGTGACGTCTCTGAAAAGCATGGAGACGGAATTTGCGGCGCTCACCAATAAGCCGGAAGAGCTGACGCGCATCGCGCGGCGCAGCTTCGAGCTGCGCCAGGAGCTGTCCTTCCTGTTCGAATCGAACGAGAAGAATTTCGTCTATTGGTACGAGCGAAGAAACAAAGGCGTATTCCTGACGGCAACGCCGATCGACGTCAGCCAGATTCTGCGCGAGCGGCTATTCGAGCAATTCGATACGGTGATCCTGACGTCCGCGACGCTCACGGTCGGAGGACGCTTCGATTACATTCGCCAGCGCCTGGGAATCGATCACGCGAAAGATCGCGCGCTGCCGCCGGAGTTCGATTATCCCAAGCAGGCGCTGCTCTACCTGCCGCGCAAGATGCCGGACGTCCGCGACGCGGGGTTCCCGGCGAAAGCCGCGGATGAAATCGTGCAATTGCTGGAGCTAAGCCAAGGCCGGGCGTTTTGCCTGTTCACCAGTTATTCGCAGATGAATGATTTGTTCGAACGAGTGCGTTCGCGCGTGTCATTTCCGCTGCTGTTGCAGGGCACGGCGCCACGTTCCGCGCTGCTGGAACGATTCAAGAACACCGAGGCGGCGGTGCTGTTTGCGACGGCGAGCTTCTGGCAGGGCGTGGATGTGCCCGGCGAGCAGCTATCCTGCGTCATCGTCGACCGGCTACCCTTTGCGGTGCCGAGCGACCCGATTGTGGCGGCGCGAGTGCGTGCTTTACAGGAAGACGGGCGCAACCCGTTCGCGGAATTTCAAGTGCCGCAGGCGGTGCTTGCGTTGAAGCAAGGATTTGGGCGTTTGATTCGAACGAAGACCGACCGTGGCGTGCTCGCGCTGCTGGATACCCGCCTCCAGCGCATGCCCTATGGTAAAATTTTCCTGGAGTCGCTGCCACACTACGGGGTAACGCACGAACTGGCCGATGTCGCCCGGTTTCTTGATGCGAAGGGCGGTTCCGAGCAGCTGGGTGCCCATTCGGCAGGTCCCTCCTGAAGGCCACGATCCAGGGAGACCCGCGGCGAACGTGTAGCGCAATTTTGGAGAGACATGTTTCAAGTCAGCGTAGAAGAGACCTTTTCGGCAGGACATGCCCTGCGCGGATACCGAGGCAAGTGCGAGAACGTGCACGGACATAATTATCGCGTGCGCGTGACGCTCGAAGGGCCGCAACTCGATGCGGTCGGGCTTCTGGTGGACTTCACGCAGCTCAAGCAAGTGATCCGCGAGATCATGGGCCGGCTCGATCACCAGTTCATGAATGATCTCGAACCCTTCAAGACCGTGAATCCTTCGGCGGAAAACGTGGCGAAGTATTTCTACGATGAGGTGACGCGGCAATTGAAGGGTCTGCCGCAAGGCGCGCGCGTTACGGACGTCATTTTGTGGGAAACGGATACAAGCCGGGCGCAGTACCGGCCCGGGGCCTAGCGCTGACTGGAAAACGGGTGAGGCGATGAATCGATCGTTTCTCATTATCATGATTCCAGCGCTGCTCGTGGCGGCGGGCTACATCGTTGTCCTGCGGTACATGGGGATTGCGCCGGGATATCCGCGGCTGATTATTGCAATGATTCTTTTCTTCGGCACGATTTACGGGTTGTCGCGACGGAGCGGACGCAAGACGAATTCCGAGCGGGTATAGATCGCGAGGACCGCGGCTGGGGCGCAGCCGGAAAAGCGGCGGTGAGCCGCCGCACTCCAAAACTGGCGGCGTAAAGCCGCCGCTACAAAAATGGTTATCACGGAAATTTTCAAATCGATTCAGGGCGAAGGCACCCGCGCGGGCCTGCCGTGCATATTCGTGCGTCTGACGGGTTGCAACCTGCGATGCACCTGGTGCGATACCGCGTACGCATTCCATGGCGGGAAGAAGATGAGCGTCGAGGAAGTTTTGGCGCGTGTGGATGAACTGGCGGGGCGCCTGGAAATGCCGGGCTCGCAAGCTTCTGTTCCGCTGGTCGAATTGACGGGCGGGGAACCTTTATTGCAGGAAGAAATTTATCCGCTCGCGGAAAAGCTGGTGGCTGCGAAGTACGCCGTGATGATCGAGACCAGCGGGGAACGATTCATCGGAAAGCTGCCGCGAGAAGTCATCAAGATTGTGGACGTGAAGTGTCCCGATTCGGGCGAGCCGGATACCTTCGAGATGCGCAATCTCGAGGCGCTGTCCGAAAACGATGAAGTGAAGTTCGTGCTCTCCACGCGGCGCGACTATGAATTTGCGCGCGACTTTACGGCGCAGCACGGCCTGGCGCGGCGGGTAAAGCAGGTATTGTTCTCGCCGGTGTTCGAAGATCCGCAAGGGAAGTGGCCCGGGCTCGAGCCGCGCATGCTCGTGGAATGGATTCTGGGTGACGGCTTGCCGGTGCGGCTGGGTCTACAACTGCACAAGTTCATCTGGGACCCGGCGACCAAGGGCGTTTGACTCGCGCGTGAAAAAAGAAAGAAAGAAAAGGATTACGCAGAGACGCTGAGGGCGCAGTGATTTCGCAGAGAAGAGTGTAGGAATTCAGGAGCTCGAGAATTGACGAAGGACTTGATGAACGATTCGCGAAAAGCGGTGGTTCTGTTGAGCGGGGGGATGGACTCCTGCGTGTGCACGGCGGTTGCGCGCGAACGCCACGGCGCGTCAGACGTTGCGTTGCTGCACGCCAGCTACGGCCAGCGTACCCAGGAGCGCGAACGGCGCGCGTTCGATGACATTGCGAATTTCTATGGAGTGCGCAAACGGCTGGTCGTGCGACTCGATCACTTTCGCGTGATTGGCGGATCCGCGCTCACCGATACGAACATTTCCGTCCCGGAAAATGAACTGGGTGCGCCCGGGCCGCACGGCAGCGCGATTCCTGTAACGTACGTTCCCTTTCGGAATGCGCACTTTCTTTCCGTGGCGGTGAGCTGGGCAGAAGCGATCGGCGCAGGAGCCATTTACATCGGAGCGGTGGCGGAAGACAGCTCCGGCTATCCGGATTGCCGGCCAGAATATTACCGCGTGTTCCAGGAATTGATCCGCGTGGGCACGCGGCCGGAAACACACATCGAAATCGTAACGCCGGTTATCACTTTGAAAAAGAGCGAGATCATCCGGCGGGGCAGCGAATTGGGCGCGCCGCTGCATCTAACGTGGTCGTGCTACCAGAGCGAAGAAACCGCCTGCGGCGCTTGCGATAGCTGCCTGCTGCGCTTGCGCGCGTTTGCGGAAGCCGGCCTGGCGGACCCCGTCCCTTACCGGCGAACTGTTCCTGCCGGGCGCTGAGCTTGGAATCTGGCCCGAATGAGAGCGATAATGGGGCGCACATAGCCCTGACACTTCGGGTGGGGCTCCCCCATGAAAAAGGAGAATGGAGCATGAAGAGTTTTCATAAGTCCTGGGCGCTCGCCGCAATCCTGCTGGCCGCGCTGGCGAGTGTACTTGCACCCCGCGCCGCAGCTCAGAATGACGGCGTGATCCGCGGGCAGATCATGGATGTTGCCGGCAAGCCGTGGGCGGATCTCGGCATTCAGGCTGTGAGCGATCAGGGCGCGAAGTCTGACACCAAGACGGACAAGGACGGAAATTACGTATTTCGCAACCTGAGGGCGGGCATTTACACCGTTCTTATCCAACTGCCGGCTCCGAATAAGCCGTACGAGGTGCAGTGCCGCGTTGCCAGCGGCACGGAAGCAAAGGTGGACCTCAATTTCAAGGACATCGCCGCCAAGCAGGGCGCCGCATATCAAGAAGCCGCGAAAAAGGCGGAAGAGGCCAAAAGCAAAATGGAGGGGCTCAAGGCGCACTTCACGGCGGGCAACGCTCTCATCGATCAAGAGAAGCAGGCGAAGATTGATCTGCAGAAGGCGCCCGCGGACCAGCGCGATGCAGCCAAGCAGAAGTTGACGGACCTTGCAGATCAGGCGGTCAAGGAATTCCAGGAAGCCGCGAAGAGCCTCGTGGAGAAAGATCCCAACGCACATCTAGTGTGGTTCAAGCTCGGAGAAGCTTATGACACCGCGGGGCGCAATGACGACGCGGCTCAGGCGTACCAGCAGGCTATCAACGCCAAGCCCGACGTGCCGGGGTATTACAACAACATGGGCAACGTGCTGGCACGCGCGGGAAAGATCGAGGAAGCCAAGGCTGCGTATACGAAGAGCGCGGAACTCGACCCGCCAAATGCCGCAACCGCGTGGCGCAACTTTGGGATCAGTTTGTACAACGCGAATCGGCTCGGCGACGCCGTCGAACCGTTGCAGAAAGCCGCGGATCTCGATCCAAAGAATGCACAGACCTGGTATCTCCTGGGAGCTTCGCTGGTTTACAAGATGACGACGAAGAAGGTCGGAAATAAAGAAGAGGTGCAGTTCGCGCCGGGAACCATTGAAGCCTACCAGAAGGCACTCGAGCTCGACCCCAACGGAGTATGGGGCCAGCAGGCCAAGCAGGGGCTCGAACAGCTTCAGTTGATGGCGCCGGGCATCGAGACCAAAGTCAATCTGAAGAAGAAGAAGTCCTAATCAAGATCGAAGCAGTTTTTTCGGGCCGCTTCCGCTAAGCGGACCCGGCGTTTTTTCAGCTGGGCCTGACTTTAGGCGCGTAGCGAAGCGCGCCAATCCCCGGTAGAATGCTTTGCGAGGGGCAATCCTCCCGTGCGCGGTGGACATGAGTGCCGGGGTTCCCCTGGAGGAACCGTGCCGATGGTTTCGTTTACGGACCGAGCTGCCACGCCGGCCCACGTCTTGGTGCGCTTTCTGGACCGGGAATCGGTTTTGCTGAACCTTGAGACGGAGCAGTACTTCGGATTGGACGAGACCGGCACGCGGATGTTACAGCTGGTGACGGGCTCGCCCAACATCGATGCGGCTTACCAGGGGCTTCTTGCGGAATTCGATGTCGAACCGGAATTGCTTCGCTCCAACCTGATGGAACTTCTGAGCCGGCTCGTGGACAGCGGGTTGCTCCAAGTTGTGCCTGCTGATGTGGGAACGGCTCCGGCGGTTTAGCGCGCTGGAGCGCCCGGCGCAGGAAGTTTTTCTTCGCGCCATGGTGCTGCTGCCGCTGGTCGCCCTGAGTCTGCGATGGCGTGGTTTCCGAGCGACGCAGGCGGCGCTGCAGCGATTTCTTTCGAAAGCAAATCCGGAATCTAAAGCCGCTCTTGCAAGCAAGGATGCGGCGGTGACCGCGCAGATGGTCAATGCCGCGGACCGGCACGGGCTGGTTCATCCTTCCTGTTTGGCAAAATCCCTGACTCTCTGGTGGCTGCTCGGGCGGCAGGGGATAGCGTCGCACCTGCGCATCGGCATTCGAAAGGAAAATGAAAAGTTTGAAGCACACGCGTGGGTGGAATGCGATGGAGCGGCACTAAACGAAGCGGACGAACAGCACCATCACTATTCCGCTTTCGATGGGGCGTTGTCTTCGCCGCCGGAAGAGCCATGAGCGGGTCCTTGAGCTTCGGAGAAGTCACTCGGGAAGATTTGGGCGATTGAGTCAACTGCGAGCAAGAGGCGAGAAACCCGCAAAGCACGTGTCTTCGTGAGCTAGGGTGGGTATGAAAAAGGCCCCCGACTGGGTCGGGGGCCTTCGTGGATCTTTTTTCGCTAGATGCTGGTGCGATGCGAAATGTGTCGCTTGGTGCGCGCGGTGGGGGCCGGCAACTCGACGGAGAGAGTGAGCTGACTCTTGTTGCGCAGGACGCCTAGCTTCGCGGTCCGATCTTTATCTTCGCCCTTCGCCGAGAGTTTTTCGCGAAGCTCTCCGACGGAGCGGATGCGCTCGCCGTTAAGCGAGGTGATGACATCGCCCGCTTTCACGCCGGCCTTTTCCGCGGGCGATCCGGAGTTGACGTCGCGAACGAGGATTCCTTCGCCATCGGGAGCACCGAAAAATGCGCCGAGCTGTCCGCTGACATCTTCGGCATCAATGCCGAGCCGGGGCTGTCCGCCGCCGAAAATCATGTTCC
>Ga0209648_10000440_pt1 | contig 31485 bp, 29 predicted proteins | sample GraSoi2013_115cm_FD_185830 | JGI IMG/M metagenome (GOLD analysis project Ga0209648, IMG submission 185830) | Grasslands soil microbial communities from the Angelo Coastal Reserve, California, USA - Sample 9_17_2013_115cm (SPAdes) (version 2) | ecosystem: Environmental > Terrestrial > Soil >...
CGATACGGCAGTCGTCGTTGGCACCGACACTCCGCGTGGGACAAAGAGCGGCGCAGCATACACGGTGGTAGGCAGATATACGGTGACTTATATTCATCGTAACGGACAATGGGTAGCGCTCGCCGAACATCTTGTCGAAGTGCCGCAGGCAAAGTAGCTCTATACAGCGCAGCCGTTCGCGATGCGTTTGTTGCCCTCGCTTTTTTGCAACCTGTGATTCCTACCTGTGAAACGGGTGTAATGATTGTCGAGAGTATGCTCGATACGGTCTAAGTCCTTCTCTTTTGTATGCGTGGTAGCTTGACACGGTGGAGGTCTGCGGTTCCCTTCGGAAGCTCAGGGCAAGCGAGTCCCCACGGGCCTGCCATTATTTCAATCACTTGCGGACGAGTGGCTGTGGCTGGCAGCGTGTTTGTGCCGCAAGGGTGAGTCACTTGGTCAGATATTCCGATCCCAGGTTGCACGAATTGTTTTCAGCATGGCCGGATAGATAATCCATCTTCGAAATGGATCGATTAAGCCCATGTATAACGGCGTAATCCAGGTTCTCTGGCGCACATAGACTGCAAAGTAGAATCGATAGCTATGGGCTCTTTCAGTGAGGGCACTAAGAGCCGCAGCATGGACGGCACGATTCTGTATTTCAAGCAGCTGTTCGTTCTCGAAACGATAGACAACGCGGAACAGTCCTTCTGGCGTTCCAGGCGCGACAAGAGAACGAGCACGATCCTCTGGCGTTAGGCGGCTTCCAAACGAGGCTGTCAAGGCATCCTTCGGTTCCCCCTCGAGTCGAAAAATGCGTCCAAGAAAAAGCCGAAGACGGATAAGTGCGCGGGCCACCGGCGGAAATCGGTTGGTTCCTCTCTGACTCGCCCGGCGAAGAAATTCGGAGAGGGTAACGCCTTCGCGACGCGCAGGTAGGTCAACCGCCCAGACATCGTGCAGCGGAACGCCGGCAAGAAACGTGTGCACGCGAAGCGGTAACGCACAAAACTCCGTTGGAGAAATCTGCGGCATCTTTTATTCCAGTTTCTATTCATTGAATACAAGCACGTTCCCGCAACGTTCATTTTAGGCTGTCGCCAGTCGTGCTCAGCTGAAAGTATGACAGGATCTTTCAGAGGGTCTGAAAGCGTTCCTTCACTTCGCGCACAAACTCGAGGAACTTGGGAGAGTTGGTGATTTCGGGGTGCCAGCACATGTCGCGCTCGATGAGGTCGTAGGTTTCCTGAAGGCGCGCGCCGGGGATGGCTCTTCCACTCACGTCGCGGTCGCGTCCCATGAGCCACAAGTGATCGGCGACGGTGGCCGCGGCGGTCACGTCGTGGGTGACGACGATGATGGTATTGAGTTCGTCCAGGCAGGCGATTTCGTTGATCAACTCGCAGACTTTCGCTTCCATCACCACATCGAGGCCGGAGAATGGCTCGTCCATCCCGAAACTGGAGGCTGTCATTCGAGAATGCGCCTCCGTGAAATACCTGTTGGAAACCCTGTACAAGAATAGAAAGAGAAAGACGCGCAAGTAGCCGGAAGGGCGCCGGTTCCGCGCTCAGTTCGGCGAGGCATCCAGGCCGAACTCGCGGTGGGTGGTGTTCAGGGCGGTTTTCACGGCTTGCTCTTCGATCACGAAGGAGATATTGCATTCGGAAGAGCCTTGGGCGATGGCGATCAAGTTCACTTTTTCGCGCCCCAGGGCGTTGAAGGTTCTGCCGGCGATTCCCGGAGTGCCGCGCATGTTCTCTCCCACGACGGCCACGATTGCGACGTTCGAATCCACGGTGATGTGCTCGACGGTCTGGTGTGCGAGGTCTTGCGCAAACTCTTTGCGCAGCGCTTCCACGGTGCGGTGAGCATCCTCGGTGGAAACGATGAAGCAGATATCGTTTTGCGAGGAGGACTGCGAAATCAGGAGCACGTTGGCGCGCACTTCGGCGGTGGTCGAAAACGTCCGGCCCAGCACGTCGGGCAGGCCCACAATTCCTGGTCCGCCAACGCTGATCAGCGTTACATCGCGGATGGCCGTCAATGCTTTTACTCCGCCTCCGATGCTGCGGCCTTCCGGCGTGATCTTGGTGCCCAGGCGCTCTGGTGCGAAGCTGTTTCGAATCCACACGGGAATGGCTGCCTGCACTACCGGGTTCAGCGTTTTTGGATGCAAAACTTTCGCGCCGAAGTACGCGAGCTCCGCCGCTTCGCGGTAGGAGATCACAGGAATGGTGCGCGCTTCCGCCACCAGGCGTGGGTCGGCGGTCAGCACGCCGTCGACGTCGGTCCAGATGATGACTTCGTCGGCGTCCATGGCTGCGCCCAGGATCGTCGCGGAATAGTCGGAGCCACCCCGTCCCAGCGTTGTCAGTTGCCCTTGGGCAGTGGCGCCGATGAAGCCAGTCACGACCGGGGCGATGCCTTTTTCCAGGAGCGGCCGCAACCTCGCCTGCGATTTCGCTCGCGTCAATTCCATTTGCGGCTCGGCGCCGCCATGAAACGCGTCGGTCACGATCAGTTCTGTGGCCTCAATCGCTTCGCTGGGCAGCCCGAGCTCTCTCACTGCTGCCGCCACTAGCGGGGCGGAGAGCCTTTCGCCGAGGCTCGAAATCGCGTCCAGGGTGCGTGGGGTAAGTTCCCGCAGTAGTGATGTTCCTTCGCAGAGCCGCCGCCCTTCCGCGAGCACTTCTTCCATGCGCTGCCGGATTCGCACGCGCTGATCCTCGCTCTGGATCAAGCTGGCCAGCGCGGCCTCGTGTTGCTGCCGCAGCACATCGACAACCGCAGCGGCCTCTGCGGTTTTCCCTGCCTGCGCCCTATTTGCGGCCTCGATCAACCGATTGGTCACGCCGCTCATCGCCGAAACCACGACGGCGCAGCCGTTCTCTCTTGCCGCCCTGGCGATAATCTGCGCTGTCCTGGCGATACAAGTCGCATCGCCGACCGATGTACCGCCAAACTTCATGACCTGTAGCCGCGCCTTCATCTCCTCTGCCCGCCTCCTTTAATGAACAAGCGAATCGCTATGCCTAGCCGAATCTTGTTTTATTCGTTTCCTCGATTTTTTCTGCTCTGAGTTTACCTTGCGAAGCCTCCAACAGCGCACTACTCACTCCCGCGATTGTTCTTCGGCCTAACCACCGAAACTTTTTTCTTCGCGTTGACTTGCTTCGCCGCGCCGCCTAGCATTCCGCCAGCAGGGTTCTCATGCGCCGCTTCTTCTGGATTCGAATTGCTCTCTTTCTCCGCCAGAGCCGCTGGGGCTTCGCGCTGCTGGCGCTGTGGTTCGCACTGGGAACCATACTCTTCTACCGCATTGAACATCTGCCGCTGTCCGAAGCGTTCTTGAACGCGGTCTACCTGCGCGTCCAGCCGGGCTCGTTGTGGATTCTCTATTCCTTCTGGGGCCAGTGCGTTTTGTTCGGGATCATTATTTCCATTTTTATTCTTCAAGCATTGCAACGTTACAATCCGCAGGAGGGATGCCGCATGCTCGCCAGCGAAATGAAAGACCACGTTATTGTGGTAGGACACGGCCACCTGGGAGGCCATCTGGTTGACCATCTGCGCCAGAGCGCCCGGCCATACGTGCTGATTGAAAAAGATTCCATGGCCGTTGACGATCTTGTTCGCTCCGGCGAACCAGTCATCGTGGATGACGCCAAACAGGAGAGCACATTGATCGAAGCCGGCGTGGATCGCGCCCGCCTGATTGTTATCACTTCGAACGTGATTGAAACTGCTCTCCTCGTTACCAAGCGTGCGCGCGACCGCAACAAAAAGGCCACTATCATCGTTCGCTGCTACCTCGACGAATTCACGGAAATCCTCGAAAGCCTGGGCGCCAACGAGGTCATCTCCAGTTCGAAGAGCGCGTTCAACGAAATCGCCAGGCACATCGGTGCGATCGCCGCCCCACGTTGAACTTCCTTCCTGCGTTGCCGTCGAGGAGGAATTGGAAGAGAATCCGGTGGGCCCTCCACCCCGTTCAGGAGTCTCTCGTGACCTTACGAATTACCGCGTTGGCGCTTATGGCTTTCTGTTTCGCCCCGCCTATCGTCGCGCAGGACACCCAGCACGCGCCGGAGGGCCAACAAATTCCAGGTCCCAGTTGTCTCAACGTCAAGGGACTCTGGGAAGGCGGCACGAAAGCATGCTCGGATGACGAGCACCAGGCCTGGCTTGCGGATGTGCGCCACTGGCGGGATGAACGGCGAATTCGAATTGCATACGACGGCTCGCGTTACGAGCTTCCGGCGCTTCGCTGGACACAGTCCAGTTTTATTCAGCCGCAGATGATGGTGCAGGAGCGCTATTTCTATGATCCCATTGCGCACCGCTATACCGTCGACCGGTACCTCGACGATGTCGACAAACGCTACGGCGGCATCGATGCGGTGCTGATTTGGTCCACCTATCCAAACATGGGAATCGACAATCGCAATCAGCACGACATGATTCGATGCATGCCAGGAGGAGTGGCGGGCGTGCGCCAAATGATTGCCGACTTTCACAGGCGCGGCGTGCGCGTGCTATTTCCAATGATGATGTGGGATCAAGGCACGAGAGCGGAAAGCAAGTCATGGCCCGAAGCGATCGCAGCGCTGATGGCGGAAGTTGGAGCCGATGGCGTCAATGGAGACACGCAAGATGGCGTGCCGCTGGCATTTTCGCTCGGCGCGGACAAACTTGGACACCCGTTGGCCTTCGAACCAGAAGGCGGGCCCCATGATGAAGGAGTGGCTTACAACCTCATGACCTGGGGCCAATATCGATATCCATTTGCGCCTATGGTGGACCGCTACAAATGGCTTGAGCCGCGGCACATGGTCAACATTTCCGATCGCTGGAAGCGGGACAAGACGGACAATCTGCAGTTTGCCTTTTTCAATGGAGTCGGGTGGGAGAGCTGGGAAAATATTTGGGGAATCTGGAATGGAATCACGCCGCGCGACGCGGAAGCCACGCGCCGTGTCGCAACGATAGAGCGCGCGATGGCTCCACTGCTGGTGAGTAAAGACTGGGAGCCGTTTGCGCCGATGAAGCGCTGGGGCGTCTTCGCAAGCCGATGGCCGGGGGACAACGAGACGCTGTGGACGATCGTGAACCGCAACGAATACGACCTCGTTGGGCCACAGATGGAATTTCCCGTACAAGAAGGAATACGGTACTTCAACCTTTATCACGGAGTGGAGCTGAAGCCGGAACGCCGCGATGGGCGCATCGTTCTAAGCTTCTTGCTCGAAGAAAAAGGGTACGGAGCCATCCTGGCGACTCACGCTCCGCCTTCCGCAAGTGTCAGCGATCTCATGAAAAAAATGGCGGCGCTTTCGTCCAAGCCGCTGGAAAGTTTTTCTCATGTATGGAAAGACGTCCCGCAGCAACTGGTGGAAATACCCCGCACGAAAGCACCCTTATCTGCGCCGGACGGCATGGTAAAGATTCCGGCGGGCGATTTCCTGTTCGAGGTCGGCGGCATCGAGATCGAGGGCTCTAACGATATCGGAGTAGACGTTCAGTATCCCTGGGAGGATTCAGCGCGCCGCTATCATCAGCGCCCGATGCAAATGAAGGCGTTTTGGATCGACAAATATCCGGTAACCAACGCGCAGTTCAAAAAATTTCTGGACGCCACGCACTATCATCCCGAGGATGATTTGAACTTCTTGCGTGATTGGCAGAAGGGAACCTATCCGCAAGGCTGGGACAATCGTCCGGTGACCTGGATTTCGATGGAGGATGCGCGCACCTATGCTGCTTGGGCGGGCAAGCGCCTGCCCCACGAGTGGGAGTGGCAGTATGCTGCACAAGGCACGGATGGCCGCCTCTATCCCTGGGGAAATACATGGAACGCGAACGGTGTGCCCGTGCCGGACAAATCGCGCAACATGCGCGGTCCGGACGCCGTTGATGCGCATCCTTCCGGAACGAGTCCCTTTGGCGTGGTGGATCTGGTGGGCAACGTGTGGCAGTGGACCGATGAATACACAGACGAACACACGCGCGGCGGAATTCTTCGTGGCGGCAGCTATTACCAGCCGCAGGGTTCCATCTGGTATTTTCCGCAAGCATACAAGCTGGCGGAACACGGAAAGCTGCTGCTCATGGCGCCGAGCATGGACCGTTCCGCTGCGGTCGGCTTTCGCTGCGCCCAGGATGCGGAATAGGCGAGCCTGCAAGGCTCCGCTGCCCGCTCAGGGGAAATCCGCTAGGAGAATTGGGCCAAATTATCTATAATTAGAGGTTGTCTCTGAAGAGCTGGCCCCGCCTGAGTGGGTCTGCAAGGAAACAGGAACATGAACCCCGTAATTCGCAAACTACATGAAGCGCAACTGCGCAAAGACCTCCCCGAGTTCCGCCCGGGCGACACCGTGCGGGTCAACGTCCGCCTGCAGGAAGGCGAAGGCGAGAAGGTGAAGGAGCGCCTCCAGGCATTCGAGGGCGTGGTGATTTCCAAGAAAGGCCGGGCCTCCAGCGCGACGTTTACCGTGCGCCGCGTCAGTTTTGGCGTGGGCATCGAGCGCATCTTCCCGCTGCATTCGCCGACGATCAGCACCATTGAAGTGGTCGGCAAAGGCAAGGTCCGCCGGGCGCGGCTGTATTACCTTCGTGATTTAAAGGGCAAGGCCGCCCGCATCAAGCGTGCAGGACGCGAGGAAGTGGCTGCGGTTGCGACCGCGGGAAGCGAAGCGAAGGCGTAAGCGGCACTTCTCGATTCCTCAAGAATCGACGAAAAAAGCCCCGGTGAATCGGGGCTTTTTTATTTTCCATCAGGGCTGGACGTTCGTGACGCCTTCCGCACGGGGCTTGGGGAAATGCTTTTCGTACCAGGCGATGCAACGGTCGATGGAATCGATGTTGTGTTTGACTTCGCTGAGGCCGTGGCCTTCGCGAGGATAGCGCACGAAAACGGCTTCCGTGCCCACGTCTTTCAACGCAATGAAGAATTGCTCAGCCTCCGCGATGGGGACATCGTTGTCATTTTCGCCGTGCATCAACATGGTTGGGGTATGCGCGGCAGCTACATGCTTCAGCGCGGAGCGCTCCCACGCGACGTCCATCAAGTTCCCCTGATGCAGGAACTGGCCGAATTCCATTTCTTCATATTGGTTGTAGTAGGTCATGTAGTTGTAGCTAACGAGGTTGGCAATTCCGGCGATGGGCACGGCCGCCTTGAATTCATTCGTCTCCGTGATCAGCCAGTCGGTCAATTGCCCGCCGTAACTCACGCCCTCGATGCCCATGCGCTCGCGATCGATCCACAAGTTGCGCCGCACCGCAGCGCTCACGGCGTACAGAACATCTTGTCCTTCGTTGCCGTCCTGATCACCGAAGACAGCATCGGCGAATTTCTGTCCGTAACCGGTGGACCCGCGATAGTTGACGTTCAGCGTGGCCCATCCGCGTGCCGCGTAGACCTGATTTTTGTAATTGAATGGCGGACCATTCTGCCCGTGCGGACCGCCGTGAATGTTCACGATGAGAGGATGCTTGGACATGGTGGTCATTCCCAGCGGCTTGGTGAGAAAGGCTTCGACTTCAAACTTGTTGTCGTTGCTGATGAAAGTGAAGGCCTCGACTTCGGCGATTTGCTTTCCGGCAAAGACTTCCGCATTCAAATCCGTCAGCTTGCGTGGCGCGGCACTGCCGGTCTTGAGATAAAGCTGAAAGAGATCGCGCGGTGACGCGAAGCCATAGGCGATCGTTCCATCCTTCCCCACAGACCAACCGCCAACACCTCCCTTGTCTTTCACCACATATTCCCGCTTGCCGCCTGAGATTGGCAGCCGCACCAAATGGTTGCTGCCGCGCTCCTGGATGGTGAAGTACACCGCGCTGCTGTCCGCGGACCATCGCGGCGCACCCTGGCGATTGTCCAGAACGGCGCCGATCTCCCGGCGGTCGCTACCGTCGGCGTTCATCACCCAGACGTGCGTGTCTTCCATGGTGGTCTCGCGGTCGGTCAGGCCACGGCGGGTGCCGCGAAAGACGATGCGCTTGCCATCCGGCGACCATAGCGGCTCGTACTCGTTGTATTCCGTCGCGGTCAGGCGGCGAATGCTATCGTCCCCAAGCTTCAACGCGAAAATGTCGTAATTGAAAAACTCATCCTGATTCGGCTCACGATTCGAAGCGAAGAGAATCTCCTTGCCGTCGGCCGACCAATCGATGGAATGCTCATCGGTATTCCCTTGCGTTAGCTGGCGCACCTGCTTTGTGGAAACGTCCACCACGAAAATGTGCAGACGCTGATTGTCGTTGAAGCGCGTCATTCCTTCGCCGGCATCTGGCTTATAGAGGTAGCGCGTGATGACCATGGGATCGCCGCTGGCTTCCGCAGCCTCTGCACCGGGAGTTGCGGAGATGAACGCGAGTTGTTTGCCGTCGGGCGACCAGGTGAAATCCCTGCCGGTGCCCGGAAGCGGGCTGTTTGTGCCGCTCGGCGATGCCAGAAAAGTGACATCAGAGCCGTCGGGCCGCGCCACGAACAGTCCGCCCTTTTCACCCTGATGGCCTTGAAACGCGAACCACTTGCCATCCGGAGACCACAGTGGACCGCCGCCAGAATCTTTCTCACCGCCCACACGTGTGGTTTTCTGCGTAGCAACATCCATGATCCAGAGCTGCCCGTAAGGGCGGCCGGGCCGGTCGCGCATGGTCACGCTATAGGCGATGCGACGGCCGTCGGGCGAAAGCTCCACGCTGCCCACGGAGCGCAGTCGCGAAAGATCGCTGCTCGCGATGCCTTGGCCCGCGACTGAAAGAGCAAAATTCAGTAGAACGACAGTGCAGCAAAGATAGAAACCAGCTCGAAATAAAACGGACTGCAAGGACAGACCCATGGAACTCTCCTTGGGAACTTTCAGCGCGCGCAAGATTTGCCCGGTCATCCTAGGCTCCGGCGCGGTCCTCGGTCAACTTGTCTTCTGGGAATGACGGATGTCCCGCGCGAAGAGAAAACTGCGGAGGTGCTCAGCGTCCTGTTGACATTCGACAGGAGAGATCTTATGCTCCTGTTGTTTGTCTAAAGGAGAAAACATGGCCCCTCCGCGCGGGGAAGTCCTGCAAGGCACGCTCGACCTGATTGTTCTGCAAACCCTTCATGCCATGGGTTCGCTGCACGGCTACGGCATCGCCCAGCGGGTCCAGCAGGTTTCCGGGGATCTCCTCAAGCTGAACCAGGGGACGCTTTATCCTGCGCTGCTCCGGCTCGAACAGCGCGGCTGGATCTCTTCAAAATGGGGCGCTTCGGAAAATAATCGCAAGGCGAGGTTTTACTCCCTCACGCGCGCCGGGCGCAAGCAGTTGCTCGCTGAGACCGCCAGCTGGAAGCGCATGACCGCGCTCATGACCCGGCTTCTCGGCGGTACGCAAGGAGCCTGAAATGGACTGGCTGCGAATTTCCGCTTCGCGTTTGCTAAGCCTATTTCGCAAGCGGGAACTGGACAGAGACCTCGACGCCGAAGTCCGCGCGCATCTGGAGATGCTCACCGCAGAAAACATTCGCCGCGGGATGAGCCCTGAAGACGCTCGCCACGCAGCGCGCCGCGAATTCGGCGGCCTCGAACAAGCCAAAGAGCTGTACCGCGAGCAGCGTGGCCTGCCTTTCCTGGATCACTTTATGCAGGACGTCCGGTTTGCGCTCCGTTCCCTGGGTAAGCGGCCAGGGTTTACGCTTGTCGCGGTATTCACCCTCGCAATTGGGATCGGCGCGAACACGGCCATTTTCACCGCGGTTCATTCGGTCCTGTTGCAAAGTTTGCCGTTTCCGAAGGCGGACCGCCTTGCCATCGTCTGGTCAACACTTGGCACTGAAGGGCGCGCGCCCGCGTCGGGTCCGGAGCTGGCAATGCTCAGCCAGCAAACCCGGTTGTTCGAGGACTTGGGCGCCATTTGGGCGCAAAGCGGAGCACTGACCGGGGAAGGGGAACCCGAGCAGGTGAGGCTCGGCATGGTGACCGCCAACTTTTTCGGAATTCTCGGTACGGCCCCCCAGGTCGGACGCTACTTTGAACCCGGAGAGCAGGGGCCTGGTTCTCCGCGCGCGATGATCATCAGCGACGGTTTGTGGCATCGACGCTTTGGTGCGGATCCTCGATGGATCGGCAAGACGGTCCGCCTCAACGGCCAATCCGTCACCATGGTCGGGGTGATGCCGCCTGGATTCAGAATCATCTTCCCCGAAGGCTCGAGCGTCCCCCCGGAGATGGACGCTTATGTGCCCTTTCGTTCTAATTTTGCCAGCAGTCCTGCGGATCAAAGTTATCTTCGCGTTATTGGCCGGCTGCGGGTCGGCGTGACCATTACACAGGCGCAGCAGGAGGTGGATACGCTGGCCGCACAGATTCGCGCCCAATACCCTACTTTTGCAGACCCTCCGCTCACTCTCCAGGTTGTGCCACTTCAAGGGGACGTGGTTCGAAACATCAGGCCAGCGCTTCTGGCGCTTTTCGGCGGCGCCGGACTCGTTCTGCTCATCGCCTGCGTGAATGTTGCTAACCTCTTGCTGGTCCGCGCGAATGAACGCACCCTGGAAATGGCGGTACGCACAGCCATCGGTGCCGGGCGAGGCCGATTGATTCGGCAGTTGCTGACTGAGAGCGTCTTGTTATCTTGCTGCGGCGCTGTGGCGGCACTGGGCTTTGGCTGGTGCGCCCTAAAACTTGTCCTGGCCATGCAGCCCAAAGAAATGGAGCGTTTCTCCACGATTCAGATGAATCCGCTCGTCTTTGTCTTTACCTTCATCGTCGCCATTGTCGTCGGTGCGCTGTTTGGACTTGCCCCCGCGCTCGGCACAAGAAAATTGGATCTCGCCCGATCGTTGAAGGACAACCGGCAAACGTGCACTCGAAGCGGAGGCCGCCAGCGTAATCTGCTGGTGATTTCCGAAGTAGCGCTCGGTTTCGTTCTCCTGATCGGCGCAGGCTTGATGCTGCGAACCTTTGTGAGGCTGCTCCAGGTAAACCCTGGGTTTGACGCCACCAATGTGCTTACGTTTCGCATCTCTGTGGCGTCGGTGAAATACCAATCCCCCGACGCGGCGGTGCAATTTTTTCGGAAACTCAAAGAAAACCTCTCGCAAATGCCCGGCGTCGAAACGGCCGGAGTGATTTCCCACTTGCCGTTCGACGACACACTCCCGAACTGGTATGGGTTTTATTGGCGCGACGGCGCTTCGAAACACGACCAGAATACGACGATGGCGGATTTGCGATCGAGTCTCCCCGGCTACTTCAAGAGCATGGGAGCCACTTTCTTATCCGGGCGTGATTTCGACGATCACGATGTCGCGGAGAATCTCAAGCTTGCCATTGTTGATGACACCGTGGCGAAAGAGAGTTGGGCCGGGCAGGATGTGGTCGGAAAACTGATCAACATCGAGAACGGCAATTTTGTGCGCGATACCGCGCAAGTGATCGGCGTCGTGAAACACATGCAATATCACACGCTGACGGATCAAGTCCGCGGACAGATTTACCTGCTCTATCCGCAGGCGATTCGCGCGCACATGGCAGTCACTCTGAAGTCGAGCTCCAGCACACAAACACTGTTGCCCCTGATTCGCCAGCAGGTCGCTTCGCTGGACAAGGACCTGCCCATCTATCAGGTTGAGCCGATGACGGATTACGTGGAATCGGCCCGCAGGCAAACCCGGTTCGTGACGCTGCTTGCCGGAATCATGGGCGGGATCGCCTTATTGCTTGCTTGTATCGGGATTTACGCGGTTACAATGTATTCCGTTTTGCAACGGATGCGCGAGATTGGCGTTCGAACGGCGCTGGGCGCCGCGCCACGTCAACTTTTCGCGCTGGTCTTGCGCCAGAGCATGCTCCCCATTGCGCTAGGCCTGCTGGCAGGATTTGCTCTCGCGTTGCTGCTTACACCCTTTCTATCCAGTTTGCTCTTCGGAGTGCGTCCGACCGATATCTCGACATTCTGCGTAGGCGCCTTGATTCTTTCCACCGCAGGTTTGATTGCTTGCCTGCTGCCTGCGCGGCGGGCGACGCGAGTTGATCCCGTGATTGCCTTGCGTTACGAGTGACCCCAGCGATTTCCACTATTTCAAGGGCGATGATTCTCACAGGACACCTGTGATAAGTCGTGAGTCGCGCGCTCTTCCGCGTGCTAATATTCCCCGCGTAATGAGCCGACTCTGCTCCTCCCGTTTCGAGCGAGCCGCGCGCCACCTTGGCTGGACGCGTATCGCCGGCATTGATGAAGCCGGACGCGGCGCGTTGTTTGGTCCGGTCGTTGCGGCCGCGGTGATTCTCAATCCCAAGCGGCGCATTGTCGGCCTGGACGATTCGAAAAAGCTCACTTCCACCGCGCATCCGCGACCACGCTCTCGCGTGGGCCATTGCCGAAGTAGACGCGCAGCGCATCGACGCCTGGAACATTTACCAGGCCTCGCGTCAGGCGATGACCGCCGCGCTGCAACAATTGGCGATTCTGCCCGATTACCTGCTCATCGACGCCATGCAGCTCGACGTCCTGATCGAGCAGAAATCCCTGATCAAGGGCGATGCCCGCAGTGTCTCCATCGCGGCAGCCTCGATCCTCGCCAAAACGCACCGAGATATTCGCATGCAAGAGTGGGACGCCATTTATCCGCAATACGGCCTCGCCCGCCACAAAGGCTATGGCACACCCGATCATCTCGAGGCCTTGCGCCAACACGGCCCCACGCCCCTTCACCGCTATTCTTTTGCGCCCGTGCGGGACTCCACCTGTTGGGCTGCGGGCGCAACGCAGACTTCACTTCCAATTTTTTGACAGCTCAAGATAAGATCGCCGTTCCGGGTCCGAATAGATCGCCGCGCCGAGCATCACCACGGGAGCAACCCAATGCGTTTTTCCAACGCGTTCGTCTTGGTTATTTTGATTTGCGCCGCCGCGGCCGTCTTCCTGGCTCGGCCCGCTGCTCCCGATTCGCCGTCTCTGCTCGCAGCCACTCCCCCGATGGGTTGGAACAGTTGGGACGCCTACGGCGAAACGGTCAGCGAGGCGGACATTCGCGCCAATGCACAGTGGATGGCCGAGCACCTGAAGGGCTTCGGCTGGGAATATGTCGTCGTGGATTCCGGCTGGTATGTCACGAATCACTCCTCCGGCACAAATGCAGAGAGCGCGCAATTCAGCCTCGATGCCTTCGGCCGCTACACGCCCGCGGTCAACACGATTCCTTCGGCGACTGAAGATTCAGGGTTCAAGCCACTCGCAGACTACATTCATTCTCTCGGCCTGAAATTCGGTCTGCACATCCTGCGCGGCGTTCCCAAGGAGGCCGTGCGGAAAAATCTCCCCATCGCGGGAAGCGCTTTCCACGCCGGCGATGCCGCGAATACTTCCGACACCTGTCCGTGGAATCCTTTCAACTACGGTTTGGACGCCAGCAAACCAGCCGCGCAAGCGTATTACGATTCGCTCGCCGAGCAGTACGCCGACTGGGGCGTGGACTTTCTGAAGGTTGATTGCATCTCCGATCATCCTTACAAAGGAGACGAAATTCGTCTGGTGAGTCACGCGCTTCGCAAGGTTTCGAGACCCATTGTTCTGAGTCTGTCGCCCGGACCCACTTCGCTCGAAAAAGCTGAAGAAGTCAGCAAATACGCGCAGATGTGGCGCATCTCGGACGACATCTGGGACCTCTGGCACAGCGACACGGAGTTTCCTTCGGGCATCCAGAATCAGTTTGGCCGGACCGCTAAATGGGCGCCCTTCTCAGGTCCCGGCCATTGGCCCGACGCAGACATGCTGCCAATCGGCCGCCTCGAACCGTCCCCTGGCTGGGAGAAACCGCGCGCCACTCGGCTGACTCACGATGAGCAGCGCACGCAGTTCACGCTTTGGTCCGTCTTTCGTTCGCCATTGATTATCGGGGGAAACTTGACACTCTGCGATGAATGGACGAAGTCGCTGCTGACCAACGCCGAAGTGCTCGAGGTCGACCAGCACTCCACTGGCAATCACGCCGTTCTCACAACAGACAATTCGTCCCTGTGGCTCGCCCGCCCGGCATCTGGTGACGGATATTACATCGCGGTCTTCAACCTCGACAGCATTCCTCAGACATTGCACTATTCGTGGAAAGAGGCCGGGCTGCCGAAAGGCAAGTACCACGTGCGCGACCTATGGGAGAAGAAGGATCTTGCCCCTATGAAATCACTCGCCGTCACGCTGCAGCCTCACGCATCCGTGCTCTACAAACTTTCGAAATATTAATCACAGCGCGCCCGCTTTTCTCAGCTGTTCCTTCATCCCCGCCATGCTTTGCCGCGAGGATTCTTCCTCCGAGCCCGCGCCTCTCCAGTGCGTTTCGAGGCTCACGGTTCCCGAGTATCCGGCTTGCACCAGCGCGCCGAACTGTCCGTCGTAATCGATAATGCCCCGGCCCATCGCCGCCCATTCGAAAGTCCCGTCCACTTTGCGCGCCACGTCCTTGCAGTGCATGTGCCCGAGGCGTTCCTTGGGAATTTTTTCGAATCCATCGGGAAAAGCGATCTCGCCCCGAAAGGCGGCGTTCCCCGGATCCCAATTCAATTTCAAGTTTGGCGACTGCACGGCATGCAAAGTGCGCGCCGCTTCCGCGCCGGTCGCCGTGTTGCATGCAAATTCGTTTTCAAGGAGCAGAGTGATTTTTTTCGCCGCCACCTGAGCAGCGGTATCGCGGAGTTTCGCGTCCATCGCCTCTCGGAACGGTTTCGCATCTTCCAGTCTCCAGAAATCAAAGCAGCGGACGCGCTCCGTGCTCAGTGCCTCCGCAATAGCGATGGAGCGCTCTAGCACTTCTCCTTGCTGCGCGAAATTATAGTCCGCCCCAAACTGCGGCGTTTTGGGGCTGTATTTCGAGGTCGGGGCTCCTGGCCAGTCCGTCTTGAAGAGCGGGCTGGCAATATCGGTTACTTGAAGGCTAAATTTCCCGAGCAGCCGCCGCACTTCAGCGGTTTCTTTTTCGTCGAGGTTAATAATGTTCTTGTTCCACATCCCTCGCAGCTCAACGTATGCGAGGCCAAACTCCTTGGAGGCAATTTCCAGCGCGTGGCCCAGATCCTGGCTGATCTCATCGGTGATGACCGAAAGCTTAAAGCGGCTGCTCATCGCGGGCAAAGGCAAAGCGCTCGAGCCGCAGCGGCAAAGCAACGAGGACGCAGCTGCTCCACCCAGGGCCGCGAGAAAATTACGTCGGGATTCCAACGCATGCATCAGGTGTTCCTTGCCCTTTCATAGCCTAATGCCGGGATGGTACCACTATCCGTCATTAGTTTTGGTCCTCAAGTCCGCAACTCAACTATGTCCGGTTTCGACTTTCCCATTCGCCGTATAGGTGGAGCCGTAAAAACAGGACCTGAAAAGAGAGTCGTCAGGGAACTGCCAAGCTCCTCGGCGGCCTGGCGATCCTGCAGGGACGGTTTCGTACCCTGAAAAATGGGCCTACGCGGGATATACATTCAACCTGCTCGGAGCGTCAGCTTCGTATGCGTTTTCGGGCGATCCCTTCGCGAAGGTCCTGGCGCCAATCATCATTCTTGCTTTCGTCCTGGTTTCTTACCGTCAATGGAAGACTGGCTGGATGTAGAGGAAAGGACGCGAAAATGGACACATTTCTTCCTCCTATTCGTATAGGCTTCGAGGGAAAAGAGTTCCCTTTCCATTCGCCTCGCCTTCGCCGGCTGGTTTCCTTCTGGTGAAGGGGATAACTGCCTGCTCACAACAAACTTTGGGTTCGTTGACTTGCCTTTTTCCAGCCTGTTAGCGTTACGGAGTAGCATTGCGGCTCGACCAATTAACGGTCACCGCAGCAAATTGAGGACAAAGTCTGGGGCAGACTCCAGAGGAGATTTGTCTGTTCGCGCATGGCCTATAACAAGAGCAAATATGTTGAAGCCGCACAAAAGCTGCTGAACCAGGGCAAAGTCGCTCAGGCCATAGCGGAATACCAGAATATTCTGAAGTACGAACCTCGCGATCAAGTCACCTTGATGACCATCGGCGAGCTGTATATTCGCCAGGGCGAGACATTCCAGGCCATCGACTACTTCGAACGCCTCGCACAAATTTTTGTCGGTGACGGTTTCCTTACAAAAGCCATCGCCGTTTACAAACGCATCGCCAAGCTCGCTCCCGAAGAGATTCGTCCCCTCGAAAAGCTTGCCGACCTCTACGTGCAACAGGGCGTTATGAGCGAAGCCCGGCCGCTGTTCCTCCAACTGGCGGAGATTCACCTGAAGAACCATCGCCAGCCGGAGGCCGTCAGCCTGCTGAAAAAACTTTTGCTCGCTGAACCAGATAATCTCCGCATCCAGATCCGTCTGGCCGATTTGTACCAGGCCATGGGCCAAACACGCGACTCCATCGATGCCTACGTCTCGGCCTCCCAGCGCGCCCTGGCGCGAGGCGATCAGGCCGAAAGTGAAAAACTTGCGGACAAAGCTCTCAAGCTCGAGCCCGGCAATCTTGCGGCCGCCATTGTAAAAGCGCGCTCTTATTCGTCACAAGGCGATCTCAACAAGGCCGCCCAGCTTCTCGAGCAGACGGCCGATCTCGAAAAGGGCGGCGAGCAGACCGAATTCCTCCTCGATCTTTATCTCAAGAACTCCGATTGGGACCAGGCCTCGTCCCTCGCGCACCGCGTATTCGAAGCGGATGAGAAAAATTTTGGCCCCATGCAAAGAGTGATCGAAGCGCTGCTGCAATCCGGCAATGCCGAAAAAGCCATGGCTATTCTCGATAAGTCGCGGCTACCTATGATCGATGCCGGGGAGCACGAGGTCGTCGGAAAATTGCTCAATGAGCTTGTTGCCGGCATGCCTGAGCGCATCGAACCGCTCGAATGGCTCGTGGAACTCTACGGTCGCACCAGCGATTCCTTCCGCTTGCCCGATGCGCTGGCGCGCCTGGGAGATGCCTTCGCTGCCGCTCACCAGTGGGAGGAAGCAAAGAAGACTTTCGAACGACTCCTCGAGAAGGAACCCGAGAGCGATTCCGCCAAGCGCAGGCTCAACGGCGTACTCCGCAAGATGGGACTCTTGGCCGCGGGGGAAGGCGAAGAGTTTCCAGAGGAAAACTTGCAGGCGGATATTCCCAAGCCGCCTGCTCCGAAGCTCCCTGCCGAGGAGGAAGAATCCGCTCCGGAAGTTCCCGTCAAGCCTGCGGTGGTTTCCAGCGAACCTGCACTCGACGAAGAAACGCAGAAATTCATCGCCCAATCGCTCACCGACGTGGACCTCTTCGCCAGCTACGGCCTCACGCAGAAAGCCATTGGATTGCTTGAGGCTATTTTGCGCCGCGCGCCGCGCCACACTCCGACACTCGAAAAACTGCTCGACTTTGTCCTTGGCGCCGGCGACGACCGCCGCACCGCCGAACTCGCCGCGCAACTCGAACAGATCCACACCGAAACGGGCGACAAGCGCAGCGCCGAACGATTCGGGGAATTGCGCCGCCGCTTCCAGCGTGCCGCTGGTTTGACCGACGAAGAATTGGTAGCCGCTGTTCCAGTGGCAGGACCGAAGGCCGCGGAAATTGCAGAACCAGAACCTATGGCTGCTACCATACCCGAAATCGCCGCGATGCCCGTGCCGGAAGAGCCTCCGCCTTCCGCAGTGCCAGTGAATGCCGCTCCTGTCGACGAACAGCGCCGCGCCGAGTCTGTTAAGGCCAGCGCTGCTCCCACGCAGTCGGATGTGCAGGAAGTCGATTTATCCGACGAATGGGCGACCCTTCTCGAAGAAACGCGTCCCAGCGAATCAGCTGTGAAGGCTTCTGCTTCTGCGCCAGCCAAGCCCCCGGCCGCACCCGCAGGTCCTGCCGAACCTGGGCACATGGAAGAGGTTCAGATTAGCCGCCACTCCGGCAATTCCACTTGAGCCGATACCCATCGCCGAGAATTCACCAAAGACACCGGCGCCAGCCAAGCCCAAACTTCCGCAGAAACCTCCCGAGAGCAGCGAGCCCGAATTCGAATTGGACCAAGAGTACGAGCTCGTACTCGACGCGGAACCTCTCGTGCCGGCACATGATCAAAAGCCACCGGAAAAACCCATTGCCCCTCGCGAGCCGGAGCCAGTCGCGCAAAACGCCGCTTCGGCGCCGCCCGCAGGTAGTGGTTTTGCTTCCGATCAGTTCCTGGCCGATCTGGCCAACGAAATCGATCAGCTCGGCATTGGTGGACTGCCGCCTGGATTTTCTGGAAACACACCGTATGTTCCTCCGCCTTCCGCTTCGAAGGCGGCCGCACCACCTGCGCCTTCTGCCGAGTCCGGTCCGCTCAAGGAAGTTTTTGACGAGTTTCGCGCCGAGCTCGGTGAGATGGGCGCGGAGGATGAAGATCTCGAAACACACTACAACCTGGGCATCGCGTTTCGCGAAATGGGGCTCCTCGAGGAGGCTATCAGCGAATTCCAGAAAGTTGCCAAAGCCAGCGATCGCGGCCGTGCCTTCCGCTACACCATGCAGTGTTGTACGCTTCTCGGTCTGGCTTTCATGGAAAAGGGCCAGCCGGCCATTGCTGCCATCTGGTATGAGCGCGCCTTGCAGACCCCCGGCAATGATCCGGAAAGCACGCTCGCCTTGCGGTATGATTTGGGCGTCGCTCAGGAGTCGGCGGGCGAGCCGGAAGCGGCTCTGAAGAGTTTCTCCCAGGTCTACGCGATGAACATCGACTACCGTGGCGTGGCCGAACGCATCGCCGCCCTTCAGAAGCCCATCCGCAGATCCTGAAGCTTTCCTGATACGACGGAATTCTGCTGATCTATGAACCGGGTTTATCGCGCACTTCTGGTCGTTCTTGCGTTCGAAATGGGCGCGATGCTCCTCTATCTCCCGTGGTCCGGCTATTGGGAAAAAAACTTCTTTCTCACCCACTACCCTTCGCTGATACCTATCGTGCTTCATCCGTCGTTTCGCGGCGCGGTGAGCGGTGTCGGCGTTTTGGATATCCTTTTGGCCATCGGCTGGATCGGTTCTCGCACAAGGCCGGAACGTGTCCCGCCTCAGTAGCTCGTCTCGCGGCGTGCTCCTCTGCTACGTGACCGACCGTCGCAGCCTCTCTGCCTTCGAATCCCCCGAGCAGAAGGAACTTCACTCGTTCGAATCCACGGAACGGCGGGAGATTCTCTTGGGCAAAATCCGAGCCGCCGCAATTGCCGGCGTCGATTGGATTCAAATTCGCGAAAAAGATCTTTCCGGAAAAGATTGTGTAGCGCTAACGCGCGAAGCTCTGCAACGAGCCGCAAAATCCCCACCCGCCGCCATAGCCTCAAAATTCCCGGTCAGCGCCGCTGGCGCCGGAACCGCACAGTTTTCAACCGCCGCCGCAGCAGCAGAATTTTCTGTAAGCAAAATTATGCCGGCACGCATTCTCGTGAACGACCGCTTGGATGTAGCAATCTCCGAGAACGCTGGCGGCGTACATCTTGGCGAAAAAAGTTTGCCAATCGCGGAAGCCAAACGGCTTGCGGATGCCCGTGCCGGAAGCCGCGATTTTCTGATCGGGGTCTCCTGCCATTCCTTGCAAGACGCGGAATCCGCAGCGGCGGGCGGCGCGGACTATCTTTTTTTTGGACCGGTTTTTGCGACCCCGACGAAGGCGGCATTCGGCGCGCCGCAGGGACTGGACCGGCTCGCGGAAGTTTGCCGCGCCGTGTTCGTGCCCGTGCTTGCGATCGGTGGCGTTACGCTGGCGAATTCCTCGGCTTGTCTTGCTGCTGGGGCGTCAGGGATCGCAGCCATTCGCCTTTTCCAGGACGCTCCGGATTTGTCCTTGGTTGTTGAGTCACTGCGAAAAAGCAATCGCTAATCAGCGCGGTATTCTTCCCTTAAAGTCTGTCTCCAGCCGGCGAAGAAGCCGAATCTGTCCCGCGTGGTAAATATCGTGAAACGCGACACCGTAGAGTTGCGGCAAGAGTTTTGCCGCCCGCGGAGCACGCAACACTTTCGCCACGGATTCCTGCAAAGCGCGGTGTTCGCGCTCCAGCAATATTTTATCCGCGGTCCAGGCGGCCTCGGTCAACTTGCCTTTTTCCGGCCGCGCAAAAAAGTTGCTGCCCTTCAGCGCGAAAGAACCGCGCTTTCCGCCCTCGATTCTCCGGCGTACCGCATATTTCCAGTACGCGGCATGGAGCGTCACTTCCCAGATGTTGTGCCGGCCCGGTCCGGGGCGCCAAGCGGCTTGCTCCGCGGTCACTCCCTTGATGGATTGTTTGAGATTGGGTCCATGCCAGGTCCTTTTTTCGTAGGCTTCGTCGAGCAGCGCGAGCACCAACCTTGGGGAATCCATGACGGTCTCCTCGGGGCATCGTAGCATCAGAGGGGGTTTTCAAAAACAAGCCCTTCCCCCACCCCGGGTTGCAGGAGCATATAGGACTGAGTTAGTCTGACATACACTGTTGCAAACCATTTGCAAGGAGATCCCTTGGTTTTTTCCTCACGGTTCGTTTTGCCTGGGTTGTTAATGGTTTCTCTTCTTGCGGTATTCTCCGCACCCTCTGTCTTTGCTCAAGAGAACCCTTACATCGTCGCCTATGACCACTATCTCGAGGAGCCCGGCAACCTGGAGATCGCGTATTTCTCGACATTTGGCACCCAACATGGCGGAAATGACTTCCACGCCTTCTGGGGCGAATTCGAGTACGGCGTCACAGCCTGGTGGACTACGGAGCTCTACCTGGATGGCCAGACTACTTTCCAAGACAGCACCGTATTCACAGGCGTCAAGTGGGAGAATCGCTTCCGCGTCCCGAAGCGCGAACACTTCATCAATCCTGTCCTCTATGTCGAGTATGAAAGCAAGAACGGCGCGGACAAAGTCCTCAAAGAAGTCGAAGGTCACGACGTGGAATCGGACTTTCTCATTCCGAACGCGGTGGCTCGCAAGGATCACATCCATGAAGTGGAGCTGAAGCTCATCCTGTCCAGCACCTTCAAAGGGTGGAACTTTACAGAGAACACACTGGCCGCGAAGAATCTTTCGAATTCACCTTGGGAATTCGGCTACGCGCTAGGAGCCAGCCGCCCGCTCGCTCTGAAGGCCTCCGCGAAGCGCTGCACTTTCTGCCGGCAAAACTTCATTGGCGGGGTGGAGATGTATGGCGGTCTTGGCGACCGTCACAGTTTTGGCCTTCATGATACTTCGCATTTCTTGGCGCCAGTACTCGCCTGGAATTTACCATCCGGCTGGACTTTGCGAATTTCGCCGGGCTTCGGTCTGAACGACAGGAGTCATCACTTCCTTTTGCGGTGGGGAGTCTCGCGGGAAATTACGGGTTTCGGTGCGATGGTCAGCCGGCTCTTTGGAGGCCGCAAGTGAAGGCGATTGTTGCGGCTCTTGCGGCGTGCACTTCCCTTCTTGCGATTTCAATTGCTCTGGGGCAAAGCGGGAATCCCGGCAAATCACCTGCGGTTGCAGCACCTCAATACAATCCGGCCATTTACGCGGAGCTGCAAAAGGCGCCGGAGAAGGCCCGCAAACGCACAAATCCTCTGCAAAACGATCCGGATGCTGTTGCTGCGGGCGCTATTCTCTTCGAGCAGCACTGCGCCGAATGTCATGGTGAAGCTGGGCAAGGCGGCAAGAAGGGGCCAAGTCTCCGGGTGGCTGAGGTTCAGATCGCCACTCCGGGCGCGATTTTCTGGGTGTTAACGAACGGTGTCGTTCGAAAAGGAATGCCGGTCTGGTCGAAGCTGCCCGAACCACAGCGCTGGCAGCTCGTGCGGTACATCCAATCGCTTGGCGAGCCTGGTCCGGCGGCGGAATCTCCCGCTCCGAAACCTTAATGGAAGAGACCTAGTTCGCAGCCTTGGCTGCATCGTTCAGAGTCATCGCCGAAGAGCTAAGACGCTTTCGGCCCATAACGCCGTTTCAGGCGCTGAGCCAGCGCCCGATCGGTTTCCAGGATTCGGTGTGATCGCAGATCACGCGCAATGCCGCAGTAATGGGGATGGCCAGAACCAATCCCATGCCGCCCCACACCCAGCCCCAGAAGAGCAGCGCGATAGTGATGGCCACAGCATTCAGGCGCACGCGCCGGCCCACCAGTTGCGGCGCCACCAGGTTGATCGCCAAAACGTGGATCGTGGTCAGCGTCGCGGCAATCAGCACGAACTGCCCCAGCGTTCTCCACTTCGCCAGCGCAATGATAAATGCTGGCAACCAGGCCAGCACTGCTCCGATGTACGGAACCATGTTCAGGAGTCCGGACGCAATGCCCGTGAGGATCGGATACTCCATCCCGATGACCCAGAAGAACAAGCTGCTCGTCGCGATGACTATGAGCGTAACGATGGACATTCCCGCGAGGTAGTCACGCAAGACATCGCGCAAATCCTCGAGGGTCTCTTTGACTTGCGTCCGCCGGGAAGCAGGAAAAAGTTGCAGGGTGCCGTGCCAAAGTTCACGTTTCTCCGCCAGCATGAAAAAAACTAGGAAGGGCAGGAACGTGACTTCCAGGAACAGGGCGTACAGGGAGCCGATGCCGCGAAAGATCAGCGTGCGAACGATGCTAGGTTCGGCCCGCACCGTGGTTACGGACGACGCACCTTGCTCCGGGGCAATCTGCGAAACCTGCCCTTCGATTCCCCTGATTTTCCCCTCCACCGCGCCGCCCACTTGCTGGAGCACACTGCTGTACTTTGGCCAGTTTTCGGCAAAATCTGCGGTGCGTGTCCATAGGCCGTAACCCACCGTCGCCAGCCCCGCAATCAGGATCAGCACCATGACCATGGCGCCAAGCGTTCGCGGAAGGCGCATTCTTTCCAGGATTTCCACCGCCGGATCCAGAAAGTAGGCCAGCAAAATCGAGAGCAGCAGCGTGATTACCACTCCCGCGGCGTAATAGAAGAAGAGCAGAATAATGGCCGCTGCCAGCACCCTCATGCTGAAGTTTGAACTGGTGAAGCGAACCATCGATGGCGGTGTTTGCGTGGCAGACACGTGCGACTCCGGTGCTCCACGTTAGCACACTCTCGCGTTGCGTTTGCGGTCCCCTGCTCTATTCTCGAATGCTACAAACTCTAAACAGTTTGCTGCCTCGTTTTCAGATTGCCGTTGCGTGAAAAGACGCGAGAGAAACCACGCTGTCGAGCCGTTCTTTTTTTGTGTGTTAAGCTTTGTTCGGGCCAGCCACAGATCAGTTCACCCGACGGGCCGGGATCACACTCTGGAGAGACGGCTTTTTCCATGGCCAAAGAGCTTTTCGGAACCGACGGGATTCGCGGCGTCCCGGGCACGCCGCCGCTGGATGACGCCACACTCTTTGCCACCGGACGCTCTCTAGGCGCTTATCTCAAGAGGGAGCTGGGCTCGGTTCACGTCCTCATCGGCATGGACACGCGTGAATCCGGCCCACACATCGCTTCTCTCCTGGCAGCGGGACTCGCACAGGCAGGTGCGACGGTGGCCTTCGCCGCCAAAATGATTTTCAAGCCGGCGTCGTAATCTCCGCTTCGCACAATCCATTCCAGGACAATGGTGTGAAATTGTTTTCGCACGCCGGCATGAAATTCCCCGATGCCGTCGAAGAAGTGCTCGAACTGGACATCTTCGGGCATCGGGCAGAAGCCGTCCTAACAAATCTCCCTCAACTCGTTGCTGACGAATCCCTGGACGCCGAGTATCTTGCTTTTTTGCGTGAAAGGTTCGTTCCCGGCGCGAAGCTTGCCGGTTTCCGCATCGTGCTTGATTGCGCCAATGGCGCGGCGTACAAGCTGGGCCCGGAGCTGTTCCGCTCGCTCGGCGCTGACGTCGTCGCGATGGGCGTTTCCCCCGACGGGCGTAACATCAACGATAGCTGCGGGTCGCTGCACCTGGAAGGCTTGCAGAAACGCGTGGTCGCGGAAAAAGCGCGCCTCGGCGTGGCCTTCGATGGTGATGCTGACCGCGCGCTCTTCGTATGCGAAACCGGGAAAATCGTGAATGGCGACGGCGTGCTTCTGGCGGCCGCGCGCTTCCTTAAATCACAGAACAAGCTTAAAGGCGACCGCGTCGTGGCTACTTCCATGTCCAACCTTGGCCTTGAGCGCGTGCTGGCGCGCGAAAATATCGCACTCGCCCGCGCCGCTGTCGGCGATCGCTACGTTCTCGAAGAAATGCTTCGCAGCGGCAATGTGCTGGGAGGCGAGCAGTCTGGCCACATCATTTTTCTCGACGATAGTCCGGCCGGGGACGGACTGCTCACGGCAGCAAAAATCGCTTCCCTGGTCTCCCTACACGGCAAAATCGAATCGTTGGTCGAAGGCCTCAGGGATTACCCGCAGCTGATCGTCAACGTGAAGGTCCACTCGAAACCGCCGCTGGAGACGCTTCCGGAAGTTTCCCGTGCACTGGCCGAAGCCGAATCCGCGCTTGGCGACAACGGCCGCGTCGTCCTGCGGTACTCCGGCACGGAGCAGCTTGCCCGCGTTATGGTCGAAGCCGAACACGAAGCCGACGTCCAGCGCTTCAGCCAGTCGCTCGCCAACGCTCTCCGCTCCTCCATCGGCGCCTGATCTTCTCCTCTCTCTGAAGCCTCTGCGTTCTCAGCGTCTCTGCGTTATCTTTTCTTCGTGTTCCGGGGAACTTTTAGCCGCCCGGCGACATTACACTTAGTGAAGGACTCAGGCCAACTTACCATGCAAGACGCACTGCCGGCGCTCGTTCTAAACTCGGAGGCTCTTCCGCGACACGCCATGGACGAGACGCCCAGCAGCGATGCGAACGCCGCGGTCGGTACCGGGGCCGCTTCAACCAGGAGCGACGAGCAACTTATGCTGGCGTTTTCAAAGGGTTCTTCCAACGCTTTCGATGAACTCTTCTCTCGCTGCAAACAGCCCATCTATGGATTTTTTCGTCGCCGCGTCGCGGAACCCACCCACGCCGAGGAGCTCACTCAGGAAACGTTTCTAGCCCTGCTGCGTGCAGCCGCCCGCTACGAACCTCGCGCCCTTTTTCGCACTTATCTCTATGCCATCGGCATCAAGATTCTCCGTACGCATCGCCGCAAAGCCGCCTTTCGCGCCACGTTCTTCGGCCAAAGAAACTCCGCGCCCGATCCTTCCAAGCGCGATGCCACCGAGTCCGGCGTATGGGTCCGCCACGCGGTTGAGAAACTTGATCCAATCGATAGAGGAATCCTCATGCTCCGCGAATTCGAGCAATTGAGCTACGCCGAAATCTCGGACCTGCTGCAACTTCCATTGAACACGGTCCGTTCCCGTCTCTTCCGTGCCCGCACGGCGCTGCGCGATTTGCTCGAACCGCCTTCACCCAGGCCTGGCGTTGAGGGTTGTCACGCCTCAACCGCAGGTCAAGGCGCCCCTTCTCCGCAGGCGCAAACCACAGCCCAGAAAGGAGAGCGCACATGAGCACCATCACGCATCCCTTCGCTCCCGAAGAAATCATGGCTTTCGTCGACAGCGAACTCTCCCCTGACCAGACGCAATCGCTTGCTGCGCACCTCGACGAATGCGCCGAATGTACTGAAGCCGGTGCGGCACTCCGTCACGCTTCGCGCTCGCTTTCCAACTGGGCAGTCGGGGCTGCGCCAACCAAGTTGGATGAGCGGATTAAAGCCGCTTCGCAGCAGACTCCTCTGAGCTCGACAGCTGTCGACTCGATTGGGTTTCTACACATCGGCAGCTGGGTCCGGAAACATTGGGTAGTCGTGCTTGGGGGTTCGGCAGCGACATTGGTAGTGCTGTTCGCGATTGCCATTCCGAATTTAATGCGCTCAAAGATGGCCGCGAACGAAGCCAGCGCCATTGGTCGAGCTCGCGCCGAACAGACGGCTAGAGCAATGGCTGAATACAATGGAGGCAAAGTGTCTCCACGCCAGCGGGGCCTGGATGCCTTACAAGAAAAAGCTGAGGCGGACAAATTCAACACCCAGCTTGCGCAGGATGAGAAGGTTTACGCTCCTGCGTATGGCTTGATGCTTCCCGACTCTGCTAAACAAGGTCGAGGGCAAGCCTCCGAAGCCCGGCTGGCCGCGCCGATGATCGCCCGCACGGTTTCGCTTTCTATTGTTGTGAAGGATTTTGACGCGGGGCGTGCTTCACTAGACGGTATTCTTGCGCGTCACAACGGATACGCGGCCGGACTGAACGTCACAACGCCGCAAGGTGCAGCGCGCACGCTCCAGGCGTCGCTCCGCATCCCTGCCCCCCAACTCGCTGCCGCACTTTCAGAATTGAAAGCGCTGGGCCGCGTGGAAGTCGAAACCCAGAACGGTGAAGAAGTCACGCAGCAGCACGCCGACCTTGTCGCGCGCTTGAAGAACTCACGCGAGACCGAGCAGCGCCTTCAGGACGTTCTGCGCACCCGCACCGGCAAGGTAAAGGATGTTCTCGAAGTCGAACGGGAGATTGAGCGTGTGCGCGGCGAAATCGAGGAGATGGAAGCGGAGGAGCAAACACTGGAGCACCGCGTCAGCTTCGCCAGTATCGATTTAAAGCTTTCGGAAGAATACAAGGCGCAGCTAACCGCTCCCGCTCCCTCCGTCGCGATGCAGCTTCGGAATGGGCTCATCGACGGCTTCCGTGGCGCGTTCCAGAGCCTCCTTGCGCTCGTCCTGTTTTTCGCCGAATCGGGTCCTACCCTGTTGCTCTGGCTGATGATTCTGGCGTTCCCAGCATGGCTGCTCTGGCGGCGCTACCGGCGCTCTCTTGCGATGGGCTCCTCCTTTGCAGGCTGAAATCTTGCGACCAGCCTGGAAGTAGGCTGCCAAGATTTCCGTTAGCGTTCACGCAAAGAATCTGGCAACGGGCTTCAAACGCAGTCGGCCATCACGGTATTCTCAGTTTCACCGGAATGAACCGATCGACGGAGAGGACATCTGGCCGGTTGGACTCCAGTGCTAATGGGCCCGATAACACTCCCAAAGAATGTAGGATGCCGACGGAATTCTGTGGGATTTTGTAGGCTGCGGCCCCTGGAGATCGAGCCTTCGGGTCTGGCTTGAGGCTAACCGCTGTGGTTTCAATCGAATCCACGTCTCTAATACAATTAGACTACCTGGCACGCGGTTTGCTCTCTATTCAGCAACATACAAGATTGGCTTCCCGGGGTGGCCGGAACCGATCCTCGACTCGGTTACCGGTTTTGGGGCGTCAATTACGAAAAGGGGGCTTGCACCAGCCCCCTTTTTCATTTCCCGCCCTATTTATCTAAGCTTTAGCCTCAAGCCGGCTCCAACTTCCATTCTTCTTTGTGCCAACTCTGGCTTTGTGGGAAATGGGTGTTTGCGGGGTGCCAAAAAAAAGAGCGGCCGCTGGGGGGAGCGACCGCTCGGGCGTGGGGATGGAGGGTACTGTAATCCGGAGTCAGTCCGGTTTTTCTGGCCGTTCCGCTGCGCTCGCGAGCAGCAGGACGACACACAGGAGCAAACAGGTTAGTGTTACTCCAGAAAAGCCAAACCACTCCCGACTACTTGGCCAGTTTGCTTCCGACGAAATTTTCCGTCGATAGTTCGCGAGGTTCATTCTCACCGGTACTTATCTTTGCACCTTGCGTACTCCTCCCTGGTACCGTCGTACTTTATTCCTTCCGTCCCCGAATCCTTCCAGCATTGAGTTGCCGGAACCGCTAAAGATTTCGGATAACTTGTTCGAGCAGGCCGGTAAACTCAGCCAATTGCTGCCGCTCTTTCTCCGAGAAAGACGAGAGCGCTTTCGCCAGAGATTCCACGCGGCGCTTGCGTCCAGCCTGGAGGATCCTTGTGCCCTTGGCGCTTGCTTCCAGGCGCACGCGTCGCCCGTCTTCCGTTTTTCTCCGGCGCACGAGGCCTGTGCGCACCAGGCCCGCTACGATGCGGCTCATCGTCGGCGGACGGACTTGCTCAATCTCCGCGAGCTCGCCGAGAGATCGTGGGCCACCGCCCAGCACCAGCACCGACAGGGCCGAGAGCTGTGCCGGCCCCACGCCACTCTCGCGGTCGCGAACGCGCAGCCGTCGCAACAGGTGGATGGCCGCGGAGTGCAGCCGGTCGGCGGTCTCGAATGTTTCCCCGCCTGCAAGACGTTTGGACTTGACATCCGTCATAGAATATAGTTAGCTATGCTAACTAAATTGCTCCCGGAGGTAAAGCACCCATGAGCACGGCTTCATCGAATCTCGGCATTGTGAATATCGGCCAAATCGCCATCAACGTGCATGACTTGGAGCGCGCTACGGGATTCTACCGTGATGTGTTGGGTCTTCCCCTGCTTTTCACCGTTCCCAACCTGGCTTTCTTTGACTGTGGCGGAGTGCGGCTGATGCTCGGCCCCGCTGAAACGCCGGAGTTCGATCATCCGAGTTCCATCCTCTATTTTCGCGTTCCGGATTTGAATGCTGCCTACCAGCGGCTCGTTGAGTTGGGTGTCCAAATTTTTGCGCCGCCGCGCTTGATCGCGCCGATGCCCGCATACGATCTTTGGATGGCGGCGTTCCGCGATTCCGAGGGAAACATTCACCAATTGATGAGTGAAGTTCCGCGCGCGAAATAGCATCTTGCCACCCCGAGACTCGTCCGCAACCCTGCGCTACAAGGGTTGTGCGGATTACGCTATCCTTCTACAGCTATGCATGACCTGAACTACTTTAGGGACCACCTCGACATCTTTGCCGAGATGGCCAATAAGCGCGGGATCACTCTCAATCTGGAAGAATTCCGCGAACTCGACGTTGAGCGTCGGACAGAAATCACCGCCGCGGACGCTGTGAAGGCAAGCTCCAACAAGGCGAACGAGGAATTCGCCAAGCGGAAAAAGGCGGGACAAGTAGCCCCTGGCGATGAATTGGACCATGTAAGAAAAATGAAAGAAAATTCACTGGGCATGAAGCAGCGCGAGGAGCAAATAGTCCTGCTTGATAAGCGACTGCGCGATTTCATGCTTAATGTGCCTAATCTGCCGCACTCATCAGTGCCAGTTGGAGCCAGCGCTGCAGACAACAAAGAAATCCGCCGATGGGGCGCGCCGCCTAAATTCGAGTTTCAGCCCAAACCTCACTGGGAAGTGGGAGCGCGCGCGGGAATCCTCGATCTGGACGCCGCGGCGAAGATTACCGGAGCGCGGTTCGCCGTTTACAAAAGCTGGGGTGCTCGCCTGGAGCGGGCCCTCGCTAATTTTTTCCTCGATGTCCACACGAGCGAGCATGGTTACACGGAAATCCTCCCTCCCTTCCTCGTGAACTCTGCGTCGCTCACCGGCGCGGGCCAGTTGCCAAAATTTGCTGCCGACCTCTTCAAAATCCAGGACACCGACTTCTGGCTTACGCCTACTTCCGAAGTCGAGCTCCACAATTTGTACCGGGACGAGACCATTCCCGAAGAAAAACTCCCCATCCTCGTCACCGCTTGGACAGCCTGCTTCCGCTCCGAAGCCGGCGCAGCTGGAAAAGATACCCGCGGCATTCTCCGCCAGCACCAATTCCAGAAGGTCGAGCTCTTCAAGTTCACGCATCCGGAAAAAAGCTACGAAGAGCACGAATCCCTCACGCGAAATGCGGAAGCCATACTTCAAAAATTGGGATTACACTACCGCACGGTGCTCCTTTGCACGGGCGACATGGGCTTTACCTCTTCAAAAACGTACGACATCGAAGTCTGGCTGCCTTCCAGCAGCGAATTCCGCGAAATTTCTTCCTGCTCGAACTGCGAAGCGTTCCAATCCCGCCGCGCTGGCATTCGCTTTAAGCCCAAGGGCGGTGGCAAGAGCGACTTCGTTCACACGCTGAACGGTTCCGGGCTGGCCGTCGGTCGTACTTGGATTGCTGTCGTGGAAAATTACCAGCAAGCGGATGGCTCCATTCTGATCCCGGAAGCCCTACGCCCATACATGGGCATCGACCGCGTTCCCGCACTAACCTAAGCGTTTCAGGTACCCTGAGCACCCAATATTGTCCTTCGACGTCAATCGGGGTCGCAAGCCGCTCCTTTTCATCTAAACTATTGTAATCAAAAGAGTTAATCAGAATTTGCGGTCATTTTTCACAAAAAGGCAGGGTACAATTCGCCTCGCAACCCCTTGAGATCACACCTTTTCGTTTGACGGGCCCTTTTCGCCTTGCATACACTGCCCTCACGGCCCAAATGGGAGTTCTTAAGCAAACGGGCAGTTAAGCAGACAATTATTAATATGAACTTCTTGGCGCGCATCGTGAGATTTCTATTCTGGCTGCTGTTTGTGTCCTGGAGCGTTTGGCTGCTCCGTCGCCTTGTCGGCTGGCTGCTTCGTGATGTTGCGGCCAATGCGTCGCCATCCGTAGGCGCTCCGTCGGCGGCGCAAACCACAGCCGCGGCGCGTCGGCTGGTGCACGACCCGGTTTGCGGCATGCACGTGGACGAGACGCTCTCTATTCCGTTCCGGGAAGGGGGCGAGCTTCTCCATTTTTGCTCCCCCGCCTGCAGAGACGCGTACGCCGTGAATGTAAAGAAGTTCGCGGCGCATGGATAGAACTGGATTTCTTATGGACGAGCTTTACAAATGGGCCAAGTGAAAACGGAATTTTTCAGAAAAATCGCGTAGACGAAAGGACCGACGCCGATGGCCACGGTCGCAAAGCCGACAGCTCCGACAAGACAGATAGGCACACCTCCCATGGTGCCGCGCATCGCTCCCCGCGAGGACCTGAATCCTTTTCGCATCGCGCAGATTCAGTTCGACATGGCGGCGGAATTCTTGAAACTCGATCCCGGCCTGCGGCAGATTTTGCGTACTCCCAAGCGCGTGCTGGAAGTTTCCTTGCCCACAAAAATGGACAACGGCCAGGTAAAAGTGTTTACCGGCTTCCGAGTGCAGCACAACGTGTCGCGCGGCCCGGGCAAAGGCGGCCTCCGCTATCACCCCAATGTCACGCTCGATGAAGTAAAGGCGCTGGCGGCTTGGATGACCTGGAAGACCGCCACCGTCAACGTTCCATTTGGCGGCGCCAAGGGCGGCGTAGTCTGCGATCCCAAGCGCATGTCCAAGAGCGAGCTCGAGCGCATGACGCGCCGTTACGCCAGCGAGATTCTGCCCATCATTGGACCGACCATGGACATTCCCGCGCCGGATGTTTACACCGACGCGCAGACCATGGCCTGGATCATGGACACCTACGCCATGACCATCGGCCATTCCGCGCATGGTGTTGTTACCGGCAAACCCATTTCCATCGGCGGTTCCGAAGGTCGCGGAGAAGCCACCGCGCGCGGCCTGCTTTACGTGGTCGAAGAAGCCTGCAAGCTTAAAAAGATTTCGATTCGCGGCGCGACCGTCGCCATTCAGGGATTCGGGAACGCCGGCGCCACTGCTGCGCGCCTGTTCGCCGAGATGAAAGCCAAAATTGTCGCCCTCAGCGACACCCGCGGCGGCGTCACCAACTCTCGCGGCATCGATCCCATCAAAGCCATTCGCTATAAGGAGCGTTCCGGCACGGTTGTGGGCATGCCCGGCGCGTCGCGCATCACCAACGACGAACTCCTCACCATGAAGTGCGACATCCTCATCCCCGCGGCTCTCGAAAACGTCATCACTCTGCACAATGCCGAGGCCGTCAATGCC
>Ga0209648_10000441_pt1 | contig 31474 bp, 29 predicted proteins | sample GraSoi2013_115cm_FD_185830 | JGI IMG/M metagenome (GOLD analysis project Ga0209648, IMG submission 185830) | Grasslands soil microbial communities from the Angelo Coastal Reserve, California, USA - Sample 9_17_2013_115cm (SPAdes) (version 2) | ecosystem: Environmental > Terrestrial > Soil >...
GACCGCAAGCGGGTTCCTGATATCGACGCCGTGGCTCGTCACCCGGCCGCCGTGCAGGTCCATCAGTTCGGTCGCGGTTTCGTCGCAGACGGCCTTGCGGCGGCCGCAGATGTGGACCTCGGCGCCGAGCTCAAGGAAGCGCGCCGCCATCGACTTACCGAGCCCGGTGCCGCCACCGGTGACAAGGATGCGCCGGCCGGCGAGAAGCTGTGCGTTGAACATCGGAGGTTTCCGCCCAAATGGATTGTCTGATAATTGCTTGATTGACTAAATCCGGACAACGCCTTTCTGTAAAGCGGCAAACAAAGCGGAAGCAAGAAGAGCAGGGAGAACCACCATGGAGAAGCGCGTCTCGGTATCGGTCTCGGAGGGTGTCGCCGACGTCCGCCTGGTGCGCGCGGACAAGATGAACGCACTCGACGCCGCCATGTTCGATGCGCTCGTCGCCACTAGCGAGCGGCTGGCCCAGGAAAAAGGCGTGCGTGCGGTAGTATTGTCCGGCGAGGGCCGCTCGTTTTGCGCCGGTCTCGACATGGGTCGCTTCGCCGCGATGAAGGAAAAGGGCGGTAACGGAGTAGCGGGCGGCGAAACCCGCGACCTGACCGCGCGCACCCATGGGCTGGCCAATTTCCCGCAAGCGGCGGTGTGGGGCTGGCGGCAGCTTCCGGTGCCGGTGATTGCCGCGATCCAGGGCGTGGCCTTCGGCGGCGGCTTTCAGCTCGCGCTCGGCGCCGACATGCGCTTCCTTAGCCCCGACGCGCGGATGTCGATCATGGAGATCAAATGGGGGCTGGTGCCGGACATGGCGGGGACACCGATCCTGCGCGAGCTTACCTATACGGGGCGGATTTTCTCGGCGCAGGAGGCGATGAGTTACGGGCTGGCGACACGGATCTGCGACGACCCGCGCGCCACAGCCTTTGAGGTCGCGCGCGAGATCGCGGGCAAAAGTCCGGACGCGATCCGCGCCGCCAAGCGTATGCTGAACAATCTTTCCGTCGATCCCGGCCCGGCGCTATTGGCCGAATCCGTCGAGCAGATGAAACTGATGGGCGGGGCCAACCAGCTTGAGGCGGTGCGCGCCAATATCGACAAGCGCGCGCCGCGCTTCGCCGACGTTTGATAAACGTTCCCCGTCATTCCGGGGCGTGTAGCGAAGCGAAACGAACCCGGAATCTCGAGATTCCCCGATGTGCAATTGCACATCTGAGGTCTGGTCCTTCGGACCATCCCGGAATGACGAAGAGGTTGTTGCTCACCATAAACGCTTCCTAAACCCGACGAGAGATCGGAAAGAAATAATGTCAGCGCAACAGCTCTTCCTCGGCATCATCAGCGGTCAGCGAAGGCGTGGTCACGCCGAAGTCGCCGATCGCGCCGCGCGCGTCGCCGGCGGATTGCAGCGGCTTGGCGTCAAGCAGGGCGACAGCGTCTGCATATTGATGCGCAACGATATCGCTTTCATCGAGGCGGCCTATGCCGCGATGCGGCTCGGCGCCTATGCGGTGCCCATCAATTGGCATTTCAAACCGGAGGAGATCAATTACGTCCTGAGGGATTCCGGAACGTCGGTCCTGATCGGGCATGCCGACATGCTGCAACAGTTGCGCGAGGCGATTCCCGCTGGTGTTAGCGTCCTCTGCGCCCCGACGCCGCCGGAAATTCTCGCCAATTACAAGATCGACCCCGGTCATCTCGCCACGCCCGATTTCGCTGTTGACCTTGAATCCTGGCTTGAACAGCAGCGCCCTTACGACGGCCCGGCGCTGCCACAGCCGGCGAACATGATCTACACCTCGGGCACGACGGGTCATCCCAAGGGCGTGCGGCGCAATGCGCCGACGCCGGAACAAAGCGCTGCCGCGGAGCGGACGCGCGCGATGATCTACGGTCTGGAGCCGGGCGCCCGCGCGCTTTTGCCGGGGCCGCTGTATCATTCCGCGCCGAACTCGTTCGGACTGCGTTCCGGCCGCCTCGGCGGCGCGCTCGTGTTGATGCCGCGGTTCGACCCGGAGGAGTTTCTGCGGCTGATCGAGGTCGAGAAGATCGACACCATCTTCATGGTGCCGACCATGTTCATCCGGCTGATGAAATTGCCGGAAGCCGTACGCAGGAAATACGACATGTCCTCGCTGCGCCATGTGATTCATGCCGCCGCGCCCTGTCCTGCCGATGTCAAGCGCGCAATGATCGAATGGTGGGGGCCGGTGATCTATGAATTCTACGGCTCCACCGAATCCGGCGCGGTCACCTTTGCCAATTCCGCGGACGCGTTGAAGAAGCCGGGCACCGTCGGCAGGATATCGCCGGGCGCGGAGCTGCGCTTTATCGGCGACGACGGAAAAGTTTTGCCGCAAGGCGAGATCGGCGAGATCTATTCGCGCATCGCTGACAATCCGGATTTCACTTATCACAAAAAGCCGGAGAAACGAGCCGAGATCGAGCGCGACGGTTTTATCACTTCCGGCGACGTCGGCTACATCGACGAAGACGGCTATGTCTTCATCTGCGACCGCAAGCGCGACATGGTGATCTCCGGTGGCGTCAATATCTATCCCGCTGAAATCGAAGCCGCGCTGCATGCGGTTGCCGGCGTCCACGACTGCGCGGTGTTCGGCATCCCCGACGATGAATTCGGCGAGGCGCTGATGGCGGTGGTGGAACCGCAAGCCGGGGTGACGCTGGACATCGCTGACATCCGCGCGCAGCTCAAGACTTCGCTGGCCGATTACAAGGTACCGAAGCACGTCGAAATCCTTAACCAGCTGCCGCGCGAGGATTCCGGCAAGATTTTCAAGCGCCGCTTGCGAGATCCCTATTGGGAGCGGGCGGGAAGAAGGATCTAGGTCACCGTCGTTCCGGCGAGGGTTTAGAACATCGTCGTCCCGGCCGAGCCAACGGGTCGCGCGAATGCGTGCCCGATGACAGGCTCCGCGCGCGCCGGGACCCATACGCCGTGCTCTATCGGTTTTGCACGCGGATAGCGACCTTTGCGAAATGCAAAAGCCGGTGGTTATGGGTCCCGCTTTCGCGGGGACGACCAGAACCAAATAAGATGAACGAGATCGCCTTTATCTTGGTCTTGCCTTGGCGCTGAAAAATTGCGACTCAAGGGATTGCCGGGCAATTTCTGGAGCATCTCACCATGTCACCCCAGATCATGCCTTCCGACACCGAGCTGCGGTCCAATCGCGTCGACGAAGCGCTGGCGCTGGAAGAAGATGCCCGGCTGCGCAACGACATTCGGCTGCTCGGGCGGATCCTCGGCGACACCGTGCGCGACCAGGAGGGCGCCGACGTGTTCGACCTGGTCGAGCGCATCCGGCAGACCTCGATCCGGTTCCACCGGGACGATGACAAACCGGCGCGGCGCGAGCTCGAAATCATCCTCGACAGCATGTCGACCAGCCAAACCGTGCGCATCGTGCGCGCCTTCAGCTATTTTTCGCACCTCGCCAACATCGCCGAGGACCAGAACAACATCCGGCAGATGCGGGCGCGCTCCGCCGCCGGCGGATCGCCGCGTCCGGGAACGCTGTCGCTGACGCTTTCGCATGCGCGCGCGGCCGGCTTCAGCGCGGCCGATCTGCGCCGCTTTTTCGAAACGGCCTTGGTCAGTCCGGTTCTGACCGCGCACCCCACCGAAGTTCGCCGCAAGAGCACGATCGACCGGGAGATGGAGATCGCGGCGCTGTTGGACCGGCGCGAACGGGTCCAGCTTACACCAGAAGAAACCGAGGCGAGCGACGAGCAGTTGCGCCGGGCGGTGCTGACGCTGTGGCAGACCAATCTGTTGCGGCGTACCAAGCTCACCGTGCTCGACGAAGTCGCCAATGGCCTGTCTTTTTACGATTACACCTTCCTGCGCGAGGTGCCGCGGGTGCATTGCGCGCTGGAGGACCGGTTGAACGAGGGCGACAGCGCCGCGCACGGCGAACTGGCCTCGTTCCTGCGGATGGGAAGCTGGATCGGCGGCGATCGCGATGGCAACCCGTTCGTGACGGCGGGAGTGATGCGCGGAACACTCAAGATGCAGAGCAGCCGCGTGCTCCGGTTTTATCTCGAGGAACTGCACGTTTTGGGTTCCGAACTGTCGCTCGCGGCGCATCTGGCCGATGTCTCGAAGGATTTGCGTGCGCTCGCCGAGCGCTCGCCCGACACTTCGCCGCATCGAAAGGGCGAGCCCTACCGGCTGGCGGTGTCCGGCATCTACGCGCGGCTCACCGCCACCGCCGCGAGACTGGATGTGGAAACCATCCGGCCGCCGGTCGGCGAGGCGGCTCCCTACGCCAATGTCGCGGAGTTCAAGGCCGATCTCGATATTCTCTATCGCTCGCTGGTATCGAACAATTCGGGCGTGATCGCACGCGGGCGGCTGCGGCTGTTACGCCGGGCCGTGGATTGTTTCGGCTTTCACCTCGCCAGTCTCGATATCAGGCAGAATTCCGCGGTGCATGAACGCACGGTCGCAGAATTGATCGATGCGGCGATGCCCGGCATGTCGTATCTGGCGTTGAACGAAGAGGCGCGGATTGCGCTTCTCGCCAGCGAATTGCATAACGCGCGTCCGTTGACGTCATCGTTCGTAAAATACAGCGAGGAAACGGCGGGCGAGCTGGCCGTTTTCCATGCGGCGGCCGATGCCCATGCCAGGTTCGGCGCCGATGCGATCTCCCAATGCGTCATCTCCATGTGCAAGGGGATGTCCGACATGCTGGAGGTCGCGCTGCTCTTGAAGGAGGCCGGCCTCGTTCACCCCTCGGGCCGCTGCGCGATCAATATCGTGCCGCTGTTCGAGACCATCGAGGATTTGCAGGCATCGAGCGGCATCATGGACCGGATGTTGTCGCTGCACGATTATCGCAAACTCGTGGACAGCCGCGGCTCGGTCCAGGAAGTCATGCTGGGTTATTCCGACAGCAACAAGGACGGCGGCTTCGTCACCTCCGGGTGGGAACTCTACAAGGCCGAGATCGGCCTGATCGAGGTATTCGAACGCCATCACGTGCGGTTACGGCTGTTTCATGGCCGCGGCGGCTCGGTTGGCCGCGGCGGCGGGCCGAGCTATGAGGCTATCATCGCGCAGCCCGGCGGCGCGGTGAACGGCCAGATCCGCATCACCGAGCAGGGCGAAATCATCTCCAGCAAATATTCCAACGCCGAAGTCGGCCGCAACAATCTGGAAATTCTCGCCGCGGCGACGCTTGAAGCAAGCCTGCTTCAGCCCAAGCACAGCGCTCCATCAGGCGAATACCTCAAAGCGATGGAGCAGTTGTCGGCGCTGGCCTTCAAGGCCTATCGCGGCCTGGTCTACGAAACCGAAGGTTTTGCCGACTACTTCTGGGCTTCCACCGTTATCACCGAGATTTCCACGCTGAACATCGGCAGCCGTCCGGCCTCGCGCAAGAAAACCCGCGAGATCGAAGACCTCCGCGCCATTCCCTGGGTGTTCAGCTGGGCGCAATGCCGGCTGATGTTGCCGGGCTGGTACGGGTTTGGAAGTGCGGTCGAGATTTGGATCAAGGAGCATCCCGACAAGGGCATGCCGTTCCTCAGGGAACTCTACCGCGAGTGGCCGTTCTTCCGTACCCTGCTGTCGAACATGGACATGGTGCTGGCCAAGAGCTCGATCGCCATCGCCTCGCGCTATGCCGAACTGGTGCCCGACGCGGGCTTGCGCGAAAATATCTTTGGACGCATCCGCCAGGAGTGGCACACCTCGATCGAAATGCTGTTGGACATCATGGGGCAGGAGCGGCTGCTGCAGGGCAACCCGCTGCTGGAGCGCTCGATCCGCAACCGCTTTCCCTATCTCGATCCGCTCAACCACGTGCAGGTCGAGCTGTTGAAGGAGCATCGCGCGCACAATCCCGATGAGCAGGTGCTGCGCGGGATTCAGCTTACCATCAACGGCATTTCGGCGGGGTTGCGCAATAGCGGGTAAGGTCGTCGTAAAACCCTCAGGAGTCGTCCCGGCGGAACGCCGGGATCCATACGCCGTGCCGCTGCGATTTGGTGCTGGGGGTCGACGCCTTTCCAACAATTGACGCCGGTGATTATGGGTCCCTGCGTTCGCAGGGACGACTCGTGGAGCGGCCGTTACTCAGATCGCGTCCCAATTGAAAATATCCGCCGAGCGGTCGAGCTTGTAGAACGACGACTTCAACGCCGGCATGCCGTGCTCGGCGATGGTCTGCGGAGTCCAGCCTTCGCCGCGATGGATCGAGCGTAAGGGGCGCGACTGGCTCATCAGGAAAATCTCGTTCATCCGCACCGCAAAAATTTGTCCGGTGACGTCCTTGGCGGCGTCGCTGAGCAGAAACGCTACGATCGGCGCAATCTTTTCCGGTCCCATCTGCTGAATTTTGGCAACCCGCGCCTTCTCCGCCTCGGTCTCGGTCGGGATGGTCCCGATCAGCCGGCTCCACGCAAATGGCGAGACGCAATTGGAGCGGACATGGAAGCGCTCCATGTCGAGCGCGATTGATTTCGACAGCCCGACGATGCCGAGCTTCGCCGCGGCGTAGTTGGCCTGGCCGTAATTGCCGACCAGGCCGGAGGTCGAGGTGAAGTGGACGAACGCGCCGCTTTCCTGCTCGCGGAACAGCCTAGCTGCAGCGTGCGAGACATAGAACGAGCCCATCAGATGAACCTTGATGACGGATTCGAAGGCGTCGATACTCATGCGATGGAAGATCGCGTCGCGCAGGATGCCGGCATTATTGACCACGCCGTCGAGCTTGCCAAAGCTGTCGATCGCGGTCGTGACGATCTTGGTTGCGGGAATCGCTTCGGCGACGGTTTCGAAATTTGCCACCGCCGTCCCGCCGCGCTTCCTGATTTCCTCGACCACTTCCTCCGCCGGCGTCGCACTCGATCCCGAGCCATCGGCGGCGCCGCCGGGATCGTTGACCACGACCTTGGCGCCTTCAGCGGCGCAGAGCAGCGCGATCTCGCGCCCGATGCCGCGCCCGGCGCCGGTAACGATGATGGACTTGCCTTCGAGTGCTTTTGCCTGCGCCATTGTCGCCTCCCGCTTAAGCTTCGTTGCCATTTGAATGAGTGCCGTGTTCACCTCGCCCCGCAAGCGGGGCGAGGGAGCAGAGGTACCGACGTGTCGCTCACTGGATGGTCACTTCTCGTTCGTAAAAATAATCGTGCCTGATGCCGCGAACATGCCGCCGACGCCGTGGCAGACTGAGATCTTCGCACCCTTGACCTGCGCCGGTGCGATGCCGCGCATCTGCCGCACGCTCTCCTGCAGCGCGTACATGCCGTACATGCCGGAATGCATGTAGCTTAGTCCGCCGCCATTGGTGTTGAGCGGCAGCTTGCCGCCGGGCCGCGTATTGCCGTCGGCGATGAACTTGCCGGTTTCCTCGTGCGGCATGAAGCCGAGATCGCCGAGGCCGTACAGCGGCAGGTGCGCAAACGCATCGTAGATCATCAGATGATCGACGTCCTTATGCGCGATGCCGGCTTCCTTGAAGGCCAGGGGACCCGCGATTTTGAAAGCGCGCGAACTGTCAAAGGTCTGCATCTGGCTGACCATCGGCGTCTCCACGCTCTCGCCGGTGCCGAGGATATAGACCGGCTTCTTCGGAAAGTCCCTGGCACGGTCGGCCGAGGTCAGGATCAGCGCGCCGCCGCCGTCGGTGACGAGGCAGCATTGCAGGATGCGGAACGGATAGGCGATCATCCGCGAATTCAGCACATCCTCGACCGTGATCGGCGTCTTCATGGTGGCGCGCGGATTTTTCGCGGCCCATTCGCGCTGCACCACCGCGACCATGGCGATCTGCTCGTGGGTAATGCCGTGGGTTTTCATGTAGCGCAGCATCGGAATGGGAAACATGCTCGCCGGCGTCGAGACGCCGTAAGGAAGTTCGAACTGCCCGTTCAGGCTGTCGGGGCCGATCATGCGCGGCGTGCGGCCGATATTCGACTTGCCGCTTTCTGCGTGCGTAATCAGCACGGTCTTGCACAGCCCGGCCTCGATCGCGGCTGCGGCGTGGCGGACATGCAGCATGAAGGAGCAGCCGCCGACCGAGGTACCGTCGACCCAGGTCGGCGTGATGCCGAGGTAATGCGCGATCTGCTGCGGCGTTTCGACCGCGGTGGCGAAGCCGTCGATATCGGACAGTTTCAATCCGGCGTCGGCGATGGCATTGAGCGCTGCGTCCGCGTGCAGCTGGATCTGCGAGACATTCGGAATAACGCCGAGTTCGGTGGTTTCGGCAGCGCCGACGACGGCGACCTGATTTCTGCGCATGATGTTTAACCCTTCGCCGGGCGGAACAAGGGAAGGGTGATTTTGTCGTCGAGCTTTTCGAACGCGACTTCCAGCTTCATGTCGAGTTCGAGCGCCTCCGGCGTCTGCGGACAATCGACGATGTTGCTCATCATGCGCGGACCTTCGTCCAGTTCCACCACCGCAATGGCGTAAGGCGGCGTGAAGCCCGGCACTGCGCGGTGATGGATCACGTAGCTGTAGAGTTTTGCCTTGCCGCTGGCCTTGAACGCGCTGACCTTGCGCGAGGCGCAGGCCGGGCAGAACGGGCGCGGCGGGAAATAGACGTTGGCGCAGGCGTCGCAGCGCTGCAGGCGAAGCTCGCCGGCCTGCGTGCCGTCCCAGAAATGCTGGGTTTCCGGTGTCGGCTTCGGTCGCGCGCGCGCTGGCTCGGCCATGGCTTTCATTTCCTCCCCTTGGGATCGGGCCGCGTGGCCCGCTTGTTGCGATCTTGATGCGACATTTGACCATCCGGCGTCAACGGTCCAGCTGGCGTTACGCATGCCGCGTATTCCGGCACGCGCACTATTGTTTAGTCTGGAGCGCTTGTGTCGCTATGACCCCGCGCGGTAGATTGTGGGTCAGAACCAAGAAAAATCGGGAGGATTCATGTTGAAGATGACGGGTGCAGTACTGGCGGCGGGTTTGACGTTTTCCGGGCAGGCATTTGCCGCGGATGCGCCGGCAGAAATCAAGATCGGCACGCTTTATGCGTCATCCGGACGTTACGCCTCTATTTCGATGCCGGTTCACAGCGCGCTCAAACTCTGGATTGACCAGAAGAATGCCGACGGCGGCGTCTACGTGAAGGCGTTCGACAAGAAAATTCCCGTCAAGCTGGTCGCCTACGACGATCAGAGCAACACCGCTACCGCGTCGACACTCTACAACCAGCTTATCACGCAGGATAAGGTCGACCTGCTGGTCGCGGATTCCGGCTCGGTGCTGACCGCGCCCGCGGTGGCGATCGCACGCGACCACAAGATGTTCCTGTTCGACCAGACCGGAACCGGCGCCAGCTTCTTTTCCAAGGACAATCTCTACATCGCGCTGATGGCGGATCCAGTCTCGACCATCTGGCCGAAGCCCGTCGCGGACTTCGTTTCACACGATGGACCGGGACTCGGGATCAAAAAGATTGCGATTCTCTACTCGACCAACGAATTCACGGGAACGCAGGCCAACGCATTCCGCAAATTCGTCAAGGAGTCCGGTGCGCCGATCGAGATCGTCTACGATCAGGGCATTCCCACCGAGACCACCAATTACACCGTCATCATCAACAACATCAACAACACGCAGCCGGACGCGGTGATTCATTTCGGATACGCGCCGAACGATATTGCGTTCTTGCGCAACGTTCAGGATGTCGGCGTCAAGTTCAAGATGCTGTTCTGCATCTATCCAGGCCTTGAGACCGAGCTTCTCGAAAAGAACGTCGGCGAGAAGGGCCTTGAGCACGTTTTCACCTATGTGCCTCCCTCGGAACTCGAATATCCGGTCAATTTCGGCATGAACATGAAGGATTACAAGGCGGCCTGGGACACGAAATATCCCGACGGCAAGATCGAGTTCGGCTTCAATGCCGTTGCCGGCTACACCACGGGGCTCGTCATCGAGAAGACGCTTTCGGTTGCGACGAGCCTCGATCAGCTCGAGCTGCGCCGCGCGGTGTTCAGCCTGTCCGGCGAACTCAAGACGCTCGATGGGACCTTCGCGCTCGACGAAATGGGCGGTCAGATCGGCGAGTTGACGCCGCTCGGGCAACTCGCGCTCGACGATCACGGTCACATCAAGTTCGTCTCAATCTATCCGCACGAAACCGCCACCGGCAAGCCGGTCTATCCGCGTCCATGAAGCGATTGCGGATCACGAGCCGGATGCCGGGAGCGATGCGCTGATGCTGACCTATGCGCTCGTCGCCGGCGTTCTGTTCGGCCTTTATTTCAGCCTGGTCGGTATCGGCCTTAATCTCGTGTTTGGCGTCATGCGCATCGTCAATCTTGCGCATGGCGACTTTCTCATGCTCGGCGCGTTCGTTGCATTCGGCGTCGTGGCCCTGGCCGGCATCGATCCCTTGTTTGCGGTGCCGCTGGCGTTCGTGATTTTCGTGCTGGCCGGCCTGCTGCTCTATTGGGTGCTGGTGCCGCGGCTGCAGGGTTCGGTTAATCCGGAAATGCTGTCGATTATCCTGTTCTTCGGGTTGTCGCAGGTGATCGAGGCCGTCACGACGATTTTCTTCGGCACCAGCGAACGCTCGATCCAGAGCCGTGCGCTCGGCACCTTCTTCTCGACGATCAAGGTCAAGCTGTTCGGCGGCAAGCCGGACGGGGCTGGGCCGGTCCAGATCTTCGGTCAGGGATTTCCTGCGCCCTGGGTGATAGCGGCCATCACCAGCCTGATCGCGATCTCACTCGTCTACGTTTATTTGTACCGTACCCGCCTGGGCACGCTGACACGTGCGGTGATGTCGCGGCGCGACGAGGCCTTCGCGACCGGCATCGATGTCGATCGCGTCTCTGCGGCGGCATTCGGTATCGGGCTGGGGCTTGCAGCGGTGGCCGGCGTATTCGCGCCTTTCATGTTCGGGTCGGTGACGCCGGCGTTCGGCGCCGATGCCACCGTGACGTCGTTCGCCATCGTGGTGCTGGGATCGCTCGGCAATCCGCTTGGCACCGCACTCGGCGGCGTCGTCTATGGCGTCTGCTACATGCTGGTGCAGACCTATCTCAGTTCGTGGGCTGACCTTCTGCCCTATGTGCTCTTGATTTTCATCCTGCTGCTTCGCCCGAGCGGTCTGCTCGGAAGGCGGGTGCGCGTTGCCTAGCGCCCTCAGACACACGCTGTTCATCGTCGTGCCGCTGCTCGCCGCCTTTGCGGTGCTGCCGGGCGTCTATCAGAATCATCTGCTGCTGTTCAATTTCGTGATCTTTCTGATCCTCGCCCAGGGCGTGAACATCATCTACGGTTTCACCGGCTATCTGCCGTTCGGCTATGTCGGCTTCTTCGGCGCCGGCGCCTACGGTTTTGCGATCCTGGTGATGCACTATCAGGCGCCCGCGGTGCTCGCGGTGATCGTTGCCGGCCTCGTCGGGGTCGCACTGGGGCTGTTGCTGACGCCGCTATTGCGTCTCTCCGGCGCCTATTTCGCCATCGCCAATCTCGCAGCCTCCCTCGCAGTGCTTCACTTCGTCGCCAATCCGGCGCTGGAGAACATCACGCGCGGCCCTTACGGCGTCTCTCTCACCGGCGCCTTCGATCCGACGCTGGCCTATACGGCTGCGCTCGTCGTGTTGGCGCTGACGCTCGGCGCTGTGGTGTTCCTGAAAAACTCCCGCTTCGGTCTTGCGTTGCAGGCGGTGCGGGAAGATGCAGTCAGCGCGTCGATGGCCGGCGTCAACGTGGTGCGGATGCGCGTGATCGCTTGGTTGGCTTCCGCGCTGGTGGCGGGTCTCGCCGGCGGCGTCTATGCCTGGTATGTCTCGGTGTTCTATCCCGACAATGTCTTCAGCGGCGAATTCAGCATCTTCGCGATCGTGTTTGCGCTGTTCGGCGGGGTTGCCACGATCTCCGGCCCGATCGTTGGCGTCATCATACTGTATGGCATCTACAACCTGATCGGGTTCACCACGCCGCAATATTTTCAGTTAATCTACGGACTGCTGATCATGGGGCTGGTGCTGTTTCTCCCCGCCGGCCTGGTTTCGCTCGCAACGCGCAGGGGGTGGCATGTCCCCTGAACGCGCCATTCTCAACGTCTCAAAACTGGCAAAACGCTTCGGCGGTTTTTATGCGCTCGACGGATTGAGCTTCCATGTCGCGTCAGGCGAAATCCTGGGGTTGGTGGGGCCCAACGGGTCCGGCAAGACCACTGCGATCAACGTGATCTCCGGTCTTTATGCTCCGGACGGAGGCGAAGTCATGCTGGATGGCGCGTCGATCGGTGGGGTAGCGTCGCACAAACTGGTGCATCGCGGCATCAACCGCACCTTTCAGATTCCCAAGCCGTTCTTGTCGCTGACGGTGCGGCAGAATATCGAGGTTGCGCTGGCCTATGGACGCGCCGCGGTGGCTCCGCCGACCATGACTGCGCTGCTCGACGAATACCGGCTCGCCGACGTCGCCGACCGGCCGGCCGCCGATCTGAACAACGCGCAGCAAAAAATGCTCGATCTGGTTCGCGCGCTTGCCACGCGTCCGCGGCTGTTGCTGCTTGATGAGCTCGCCGCCGGGCTCAATCCGGCGGAACTGGACTGGATCGCCGAACGCATCAAGGCGCTGGCGCAGAGCGGCATGGCGATTATCGTCGTCGAGCATCTGATGGGTTTCATTGAACACATCACCGATCGCGTCATCGTCCTGAACGCCGGCAAGGAGATTTTCGAAGGCACGCTCGCGGTCGCGGTGCAGGTGCCGCAAGTCATCGAAGTGTTCCTCGGAGGCGAGCATGCCGTCTGAAGCCGCGCCGCTATTGAAGGCTGCCGGGGTCGACGCTGGTTACGGCACGATGCAGGTGCTTTGGGGCGTCGATCTCGACGTGCGCGCCGGCGAAACCGTGCTGCTGCTCGGAGCCAACGGCGCGGGCAAAACGACTTTTCTCAAATCGCTGGTCGGTCTGATCGAGGCCCGGCATGGCAGCATCAGGCTCGGCGGCGAAGACGTGACGCGGATGCGCTCCAGCGACCGGATGCGGCTCGGCATGACCTACATGTCCGAACTCGCTGTCTTTCCCGATCTGTCGATCGAGGAAAACATCCGTGTCGGCGCGCAGGCGCTGGGGCATGCCGATACCGGCGCCCGGGTCGAAGAACTTTACGGTGTATTCCCGGTGTTGCGCGACAAACGCCGGGCGGCGGCGTCCAGTCTCTCCGGCGGCCAGCGCAAGATGCTTGGCATCGCCAAAGCGCTCGCCGCCGAGCCGCGGCTTTTGGTGATGGACGAGCCCTCGGCCGGGCTGTCGCCGCTGTTCGTCAAGGAAGTCATTCGGATACTCAGCGATTTGCGCGGACGGGGCCTGGCGCTCTTGATCGCCGAGCAGAATATCGGTTTCCTCGAAGTAGCGACGCGGGTATTTGTATTGGAAGGCGGGCGCATCCGCTTTTCCGGCACGGTTGCGGAAATGACCGATAACGAAGCGCTGCGGCGTGCCTATTTCGGGCTGAAATGATGCGAACGGTCAGAATAGGATCAGGCGCCGGTTATTCGGGCGATCGCATCGAGCCCGCGGTCGAACTCGCCGAAAAGGGCGACATCCAGTACCTGGTGTTCGAGTGCCTCGGCGAGCGCACCGTTGCGCTGGCGCAGCAGGCGCGCATGAAAGATCCCAATAGCGGCTTCGATCCGCTGCTCGAGGAGCGGATACGCGCGGTATTGCCGATCTGCGCTGCCAAGGGCATCAAGATCGTCACCAATATGGGCGCGGCCAATCCGGTCGCAGCAGCCCGCAACACCGCCGAGATCGCAAGGTCGCTCGGACTGTCGTCGCTCAGGATCGCCGCCATCATCGGCGACGATGTGCTCGATGCCTGCAAGGATGGCGACTTGGAGATCATGGAGTTCGACGCTACGATCAAGCAACTTGGCAACCGGCTGCTGTCCGCCAACGCCTATCTCGGCGCCGAACCGATCGCGCAGGCGCTGAGCGGCGGCGCCGATATCGTGATCACCGGGCGTGCCTCTGATCCCGCGCTGTTTCTGGCGCCGATGATTCATGCATTCGGCTGGTCGATGGACGACTGGAATCTGCTGGGGCAGGGCACCGTCGCCGGGCATTTGCTCGAATGCGCGGGACAAATTACCGGCGGCTATTTCGCCGATCCCGGCTACAAGGATATTCCAGACCTTGCGCGGCTCGGCTTTCCCATTGGCGAAGTCGGCGAAGACGGCAGCCTCGTCATCACCAAGGTCGCGGGTTCCGGCGGCGCGGTGACGGCGCGGACCTGCAAGGAGCAGTTGCTCTACGAGGTGCACGATCCCACACAGTATATTCAGCCCGACGTGGTCGCGGATTTTTCGCAGGTGAAGGTGGAAGAGATCGCGGCCGACCGCGTCCGTGTCAGCGGCGGCCGCGGGACCAAACGAACCGACACGCTGAAGGTCTCGGTCGGCTATGTCGACAGCTACATCGGCGAGGGTCAGATTTCCTATGCCGGTCCCGGCGCATTGGCGCGTGGACGGCTCGCGCTTCAGATCGTTCGTGAACGGCTGAAACTCACCGGCGTTGCGGCCAGCGAATTGCGGTTCGACCTGATCGGCGTCGACTCGCTGCATGGGGCTGAGGTCTCCGGGCATGAAAACGAGCCGTACGAGGTGCGCGTCCGCGTCACCGGCCGCACCGAAAACCTGCGCGAGGCGGTCAGGATCGGCAACGAGGTCGAAACGCTCTACACCAATGGCCCCGCCGCCGGCGGCGGCGCTTTCAAATCGGCGCGCGATGTGGTTGCGGTGGCGTCCGTCCTGCTGCCGCGCGAGCTCGCGAGGCCGCAGGTCCGTTTCGTGGAGGCGTGAAAAGTGAAGCTGCGCGAGATCGCCCATTCCCGGACCGGCGACAAGGGCAACACCTCCAACATCTCCGTGATCGCCTATGACGAAAAGCACTATCCGCTGCTGCTGGAGCAAGTCACCAGCGCGCGGGTCAAAGCGCACTTTGCCGGTGTTGTCGAAGGCGAGGTTGTCCGCTATGAGCTGCCCCACATCGCCGCGCTGAATTTCGTAATGACCGACACGCTCGGCGGCGGCGTGACGCGATCGCTGGCGCTCGATGCACATGGCAAGTCGCTGAGTTCTGCGCTGCTCGATCTGGAGATCGACGCAGCTTCTGATAACCAATAATCGATCAAGCAGCGACGAGGCGACAAAGCAATGCCGAGCACTCCGACACTGGCCGCACTGGCTGACGATCTCGACAACGGCCGCACCAGCGCCCGCAAGCTGGTCGATGAATGCCTTGCCAGAATCGCGGACACCTCAGGCGAGGGCGCGCGGGCCTTTATTCATGTCGATGCGGAAGCGGCGATCGAAGCGGCGGAAGCGATGGACCGGCTGCGCGAGGTGAAGGCGGCGCCGTCGCCTTTTGCCGGCATTCCCATCTCGATCAAGGACCTGTTCGACATCAAGGGGCAGGTGACCCGCGCCGGCTCGCGCGCACTCGAGGATTCGCCGCCGGCGGAAACCGATGCTCCGGCGGTGGCGCGGTTGCGCCGTGCCGGCTTCATCGTGATCGGCCGCACCAACATGACCGAATTCGCCTATTCCGGCATCGGCATCAATCCGCATTACGGCACGCCGAAGGGCGCCTGGCAGCGTAATGTCGGTCACGTGCCTGGCGGATCGTCGTCGGGCGCGGCAGTGTCGGTCGTCGATCGCATGGCGCATGGCGCGCTCGGCACCGACACCGGCGGATCGTGCCGGATTCCGGCTGCCTATAACGGCATCGTTGGCTACAAGCCGACGCAGCGGCGCGTGCCGCTCGAAGGCGCCGTGCCGCTGTCATTTACGCTCGACAGTATCGGCCCGCTGGCGCGCACGGTCGGGTGCTGCGCGGTGCTCGATGCCGTGCTCGCCAACGAAACGATCGCGCCACTGCGGCCGCGCCCGGTCAAGGGGATGCGTCTGGCGGTGCCGACCACGGTCGCGCTCGACGATCTCGACGACGCGGTGGCGCGGACATTCGAGCGCGCGCTGGAAGCGCTGTCGCGCCAGGGCGCGCTGATCGAGCGGATCGAGGTGCCGGAATTCCTGGACGTGGCGCTGATGAATGCCAAAGGCGGATTTGCCGCGGCGGAAAGCTATGCCTGGCATCGTTATCTGATCGCCAGCAAGGGCGACGTCTACGATCCCCGCGTGTCGATGCGCATCCTGCGTGGCGAAAGCCTGAGCGCCGCTGATTATGTCGATTTTCTCGGCGCGCGGAAGTCGCTGATCGCGCGCGCCACGGTTCGCCTCGCGCCCTATGACGCGCTGGTTCTGCCGACCACCGCCAACACCCCGCCCGTTATCTCCGATCTCGCCGACGATAAGGCTTTCACCAAGGCGAACCTGCTGTCGCTGCGCAATTGCACGCTGATCAACATGATCGATGGCTGCGCGATTTCGCTCCCATGCCATCGCGAGGGGGAGGTGCCCGTCGGCTTGATGCTCGCGGCATCCGGCGGGGCGGACCGTCGTATCTTTGAACTCGCAGTGGCAATGGAGGGCGTCATCCGTGTTTGATCTTGCTTTCACCATCGACGCCCAGGACGCGACGACCCCGCTGACGCTGCCGATCGATCAGGCCGTGATCGCCGGCTGGACCGGCCGCGATCCGGTGGCGCGCGACAAGCACATCGCCGAACTCGAAGCGATCGGCATCGCGCGGCCGGCCAGCACGCCGATCTATTACCGGGTTTCCGCGCGGCGGCTGACCACGGAGGATAGCATCGAAGTCAGCGGCACCGAAACGAGCGGCGAGGTCGAATTCGTCCTGATCGGCTGGCAGGGCCGCATTTTTGTCGGCGTCGGCTCCGATCACACCGACCGCAAGGTGGAGACCTATAGCGTCACGGTGTCCAAGCAGATGTGCGACAAGCCCATCGCGCCCATATTGTGGGAACTCGAGGAGGTCGCCGGTCATTGGGACCGGATGATCCTGCGTTCCTTTGCGTGGATCGACGGCGCGCGCGTGCTGTACCAGGAAGGCACGCTCGACAGCATGCTGCCGGTCAAGGAACTGATTCAGCGCGGCTTCGGTGATGCGGGTCTGCCGGATGGCTGCGCCATGTTCGGCGGCACCTTCGCAGCCATAGGCGGCATCCGCCCCGCCAGCCGCTTCGATTTCGAACTCGAAGACCCCGTTCTCAAGCGCAGCATTCGCCATGGCTATGATGTGATTACGCTGCCGGTGCGGGGCTAGTTCCGTCATTGCGAGGAGCGCAAGCGACGAAGCAATCCAGCTTTCTTTACGGTTGCAGCATGGATTGCTTCGCTTCGCTCGCAATGACGGAAGGCGGAAATCGGGTGGCGCAGAACGCTCCGATTTGCGAAACTGGCATCCATGACGTCAACCGCGAAGAATATCATCCGCCCAGCACCGCCTTCCCATATCGCCGCGCGCGTCGATGCGATCGACTGGACGCAGGCTGGCCACGATCTCGATGCGCAGGGCTGCGCCGTGCTGAAGGGATTGCTTTCGGCGCAAGAGTGCCGTGCGCTTGTGGCGCTCTATCCGGACGACAGTCGGTTCCGCAGCCGGGTGGTGATGGGACGCCATGGGTTTGGCCGCGGCGAGTACAAATATTTTTCCTATCCGCTTCCCGAGTTGATCGGGCAATTGCGGCCGGCGCTCTATGTGCAGCTTCGCGACGTAGCCAATGGCTGGAACGAAGCCATGGGCATCGATATCTGCTATCCCGAAAGCCACGAAGCGTTCCTGAAGCGCTGCCATGGCGCAGGCCAAACCCGGCCGACGCCGCTGCTGTTGCAATATGGCGTCGGCGACTACAATTGCCTGCATCAGGATCTTTATGGCGAACACGTGTTCCCGCTGCAGGTCGCGATCCTGCTGTCGGAACCGGGCCGTGATTTCACCGGCGGCGAATTCGTGCTCACCGAGCAGCGCCCGCGAATGCAGTCGCGGCCGGAAGTGGTGCCACTGGCTCAGGGCGATGCGGTGGCGTTTGCAGTGCATCACAGGCCGGTGCAGGGGACGCGCGGATTCTATCGCGTTAATCTGCGCCATGGCGTCAGCCAAATCCGCTCCGGCCACCGCCACACCGTTGGTGTGATCTTTCACGATGCGAAGTGAGTGCGAGCCCTTTGACTGCTGATTTGTTTGAACGTCTTTCCGATGCACGCCCTTCGCAGCAATCGATGGCGGAGGGCGCCGTGCTGCTGCGCAGATTCGCCGAGCCGTTCGAAGCCGACCTGATCGCTGGCATCAGCGATGTCGTGGAGCAAGCGCCGTTTCGCCACATGGTGACGCCGGGCGGCCATCAGATGTCGGTGGCGATGACGAATTGCGGCGGCCTTGGCTGGGTCACCGATCGCTCCGGCTATCGCTACGATGCCAACGATCCCGAAGCGGGAAAACGTTGGCCGGCGATGCCGCCATCGTTTCGCGAGCTGGCCGAGCGGGCGGCCGATCGCGCGGGCTTCGGCGGGTTTTCGCCGGACGCGTGTCTGGTCAATCGCTACCAGCCCGGCGCACGCATGTCGTTGCATCAGGACAAGGACGAGCACGATTTCGGCGCGCCGATCGTCTCGGTTTCGTTAGGTCTGCCCGCGGTCTTCCTGTTCGGCGGATTGAAGCGCCGCGACCGGCCGCGCCGGTTCCGGCTTCAGCATGGCGATGTCGTGGTGTGGGGCGGACCGGCACGGCTCACCTTTCACGGCGTCGCGCCGCTCGCGGACGGCGAGCACGCCGTGATGGGCCGGCAGCGGATCAATCTGACTTTTCGTAAGGCGCGATGAAGCTTTCGAACTATTTTTTCTTGTCATTCCGGGGCGATGCGAAGCATCGAACCCGGAATCTCGAGATTCCGGGTTCGCGCAGGCGCGCGCCCCGGAATGACGTCATGAATTCACGGCTTCGCCGGATGAATAAACGTCCACGGACTGGTCTCGGAATCCTTCGGTACTTCGACGGCGATGAGGTAGGGCCCGCCGTCCGCCAACGCTTTCTCCAGCGCCGGGCGAAAGGCTTGCGGCGATGTCACGCTGATAGCGCCAACGCCGAAGGATTCCGCAAGCTTGACGAAATCCGGATTGACGAGGTCAGCTGCCACCACGCGGCCGTCGAAACGCTCGCGCTGATCGCGCCGCACGTTGCCGTAGGCGTTGTTGTTGAACACCAGCACGATCACGCCGATGTTGAACTGCACCGCGGTGGCAAGTTCCTGCACGCCGAACATGAAGCCGCCATCGCCGGTGATCGCGACCACCGGCCGGTCCGGATGCGCGACCTTGGCGCCGAGCGCGGTGGGAAAGCCTGAGCCGAGCGTGCCCTGATAGCCTGAGGTGATGAAGGTGCGCGGTTCGTACACCGGAAAGCCGTACCAGGAAGCAAAACCGACTTGCGACAACTCGTCGGTGACGATGGCATTCGATGGCAGCACTTCGCGCAGGATATTCAGGTACGCCATTTGCGGCTGAACCTTCTGAATCTGCTCCAGTGCCGCGGCCGAGGCTTCGCGGATCGCGGCGCGGCGGCCCTTAATCCTGGTGTAGCCGGCCTTTCTGACCACCGCCAGCAGTTCACGCGTACCGGCCCGCGCATCGGCAATTACGGCGGCATCGGGGGTAAACCTTCGCATTTCCGATGCATCGATATCGATGCGGATCGATTTCAGGCCGTCGGGGCGAAATGGCCAGCGCGTCATCGTCGGCAATTCCAGCCGGGTGCCGATGCCGATCATCAGATCGGTCTTCGGCCACAGCTTGTAGGCCGCCGCGATCGTCAGCCCGAGTTCATGCGCATTAGAGACGATGCCGCGGCCGCTACGGAACGCCACCACCGGCGCGTCGATCAGTTCTGCAAGCTCGAGGATTTCATCGCGGGCGTGAATGGCGCCGCTGCCGACAAAGATCATCGGCGCCTTGCCGGCAGCGATCAGCGCGGCGGCGGCCTTGACGCGCTCGGTGTCGGGCTGCGGCGCCGGGAACGGATCGAACGGTTTGGAGGCGCCGGTTTCCGCGCGCTGCGTGAACACGTCCCAAGGCATTTCCAGCGCGACCGGTCCGCGTCGTCCCGACATCATCTCCTGGAACGCCCGCGAGACCAGCGTGGGCGCGGCGTCGGGATATTCGATCCGCTCAGCCCATTTCACGAAAGTCCGGAGCGTTGCGAGCTGGTCCGGCATCTCGTGCAGATGGCCGCGACCCTTGCCGAGGAATTGCGTCGGCACCTGCCCGGTCAGACACAGCACCGGTTCGTTCGATCCGAATGCCGTCAGCAACGCCGCGCCGGCATTGAGTACGCCCGGGCCGGGCACCACGCTGAACACGCCCGGCCTGCCGGTGGATCGCGCATAGCCATAGGCCATGTAGCCGCAGGCCTGCTCGTGGCGTCCACCGATCACTTTCAGCTGCGCCTGCTGGAAGGCGTCGAACAGCCCGTAGATCTGCGCGCCGGGCAGGCCGAACACGGTGTCGACGCCGTGCGCGACAAGGCCACTGACGATTGCTTCGCCGCCGGAACTCAGGGTCATAGTATTTTCCAATCGCTCGCGAACCAATTCATGGGGCCTCGTCGATAACGCCATTGCGCAACATGCCGATATTGTCGGCTTCGACCTCGACGATGTCGCCGGGCTTCAGGTAGCGCGGCGGATCGAACCGCGCGCCGGCGCCGGTCGGCGTTCCCGTGACAATGACATCGCCGGGCACCAAAGTCGTGAAGGTCGAGATATAATTGATCAGGTAGCGGAAACCGAAGATCAACCGGCCGGTGCGGTCGTCCTGCCGCGTCTCGCCGTTGACTCGCGTCGTCAGCCTTATGTCCGCGATTTGCGATTCATCGGTATAGGGAACCAGCCATGGTCCAAGGCTGCCGGTAGCGTCAAAATTCTTGCCTTGGGTGACGTTGAATTTGGCGTGCCGGACCCAGTCGCGAATGGTGCCTTCGTTGCACAGCGTGATCGCCGCGATGTGATCGAGCGCCGCGCTCTCCGGAATGTGCCGGCCGGCCCTGCCGATGACGAGAACCACTTCGCCCTCGTAATCGAGCTGCGCCGAGGCGCGCGGGCGAACCAGCGGCGTCAGGTGGCCAACGAACGAGCGCGGCGTGCGCATGAACATGCTGGGATATTTCGGCGCGTCCTGACCGTCTTTGTATTCCGCGTTACGGTCCGGGTAATTGACGCCGATGCAGATGATTTTCTCCGGCGCTGGAATCGGCGGCAGCCAGGTGATCGCGTCCAGCGTGTGGTCCGGCGAACGCCGCGCCGCTTCCTCGCCAAGTTTTGTCAATGCGCCAGCGGCGACGGCTTCGCGCAGCGTCGGATATTCTTTTCCGAAGCGCGCGGAGAGATCGACCAGCCCGCCTTCGACCACGGCGCCGTATTTCTGCGATCCGTCAACGGCGAAAGTGGCGATGCGGTGTGAAGCCATGAGATGTCCGATAATGGGCAGCCGCGAGGTTGTCGCCGCTTGCGTTGCCGTGGCCGCCTCAGCCGGGGTTCATTCCCTTGGCCCTGATCACTGCAGTGGCGGTGGGAGCCTGCAAAAAGGTGATGAACGCCTTGGCGGCTTCCACTTCTTTTGCGTCTGCAGCGACGGCTGACGTGAAAACCACATTCTGTTGCACCTCGGCAGGGAATGGGCCCACCAGATCCAAACCGGGGGCCGTCAGCACGTTGGTAAGAAACACGCCCAGCTCGACCTCGCCATTGGCAACCGCCTGAACGAGTTGTGCCGGCGCCGGCTGCGACTTGACCTTGGCTTTCATCGCTTCAGCAATGCCGAGACGCTCAAACACCCGCAAAACCTGAGAACCCGCCGCACTCTCCAGGATGGAGGTAATGGATTGCGCCTCGAGCAGCGTCTGCTTCAGTGCATCTGATGTACTGATGTCGGGTTTGGGAGCGCCCGCACGCACTGCGACGCCGAGGCCGACGCGGGCAATGTCAATGGTCGGCCCGGCAGCGAACCTGGCGCGGGCGGCGGCGTCTTTCATCACATCGACAGGGACAACGCCAAGGTCGAACGGCCCGCCGCTCGTGGCAAGCTTGATCAGTTCAGGCGTAGTCCCGAAACGAAAGACAAGCTTATGGCCGGACGCGCGCTCGAACTGCGTGCCGAGTTCTTGCATCGGGCCTGTCATGGCGCCGCCCGCCCGGACATTGAGTTCAGCGGCCTCCAGGTTGGCAACTGGCGGCAAGACAAGTGCCACGCCCAGCATCGAGGTGGCTGCGGAGAGCAAAGGCTTTTTCATGATACCCCCGGTTGAATGTGGCACCCTAAACCAGGATTTTCGCCGATGACATCCTGATAGTGCATCCTAGTCGGCAATCGTGACGTCGGCGACAAACAGCGGTTCGCGTATCGCCTGTCCGGGGAACGGCGAGCCCTGCTCGAACCACGAACGCGGCGCGGGCGCGCCCCATAAGGTTTGCCGCCGCGGGTCCTTCAGCGACCAGCGCATCGGCTCATGATCGTGGTCCATGGTAAAGTAATCGCTGGTATAGAGCTCCATTCGGTGACCGTCGGGATCACGGATGTAAAGAAAGAATGCGTTGGAGATGCCGTGGCGGCCCGGCCCGCGCTCGATATTCTTGAGGAAGCCGCTGGAGGCCATCACGTCGCACAGATGCAGGATGTTCATCGCGGTCGGCACCCAATAGGCGAAGTGGTGCAGGCGAGGGCCCTTGCCGTTGGTGATGGCGAGGTCGTGCACATTGCCCTTGCGATGCATCCATGCAGCGGCGATGCGGCCATTCGGGCCGTCTTCCTCGGCGTATTCGGTCAGCCGGAAGCCGATCCGCGCGTAGAAGTCGACGGTGTCCTGAACTTCGGCGGCGAACACGTTGAAATGGTCGAGCCGTTGCGGGTGGCAGCCCTTGTAGAGATCGTAGCGGCGCAACAGGTGCGGGCGCTTCTCCATCGACGCATAGAGTTCGATCTGAAAGCCAAACGGGTCGGTGAATTGCAGCGTGCGGCCCTGGAACGGCTGCTCCGCGAACGCGTAACTGATCCCGTTCTCCGAAAAGAACGCCGCGGCCTTGTCGAGATCCTGCTCGTTGCCGACCTTGAATCCCAGGCGATTGCAGGCGGCGGTCGCCGCCTTGCGCAGCACCAGCGAGTGATGCTGATGCTCCTCGCTGCCGCGCAGGTAAACCGCCCTGTCATCGCGATCCTCGACATGCAGCCCGACGGAATTTTCGTAAAACTCGCGGCTGGCATTCAGATCCACCACGTCCAGCGCAACGTGGCTGCACCTGATGATGTTGAACGGCGGATCGAAGATGTGTTGCGGGACGGGCATGCGGTATCCTTAGTTCGATTTCGTCATTCCGGGATGGTCCAAAGGACCAGACCCGGAATCTCGAGATTCCGGGTTCGCGCCTGGCGCGCCCCGGAATGACGGCTTTCCCTGCGCGGTCTCCGATTTCAGAGTCTCGTGGATGTTGTTGCGCTTCCAGCTGGTTTCCTTGTCATTGATCTGCATGTCGAACGACAGCGCGAACTTGCTCGCCGCAAAGACCGGATCGAGATGGTCGGACAGGACGCGGAAAATATGCTCGCCGGCCTTCTTGCGGGTTGCGAGGTCGCGTCCCTCGCCAAGACGCAAGACCATGTCGAGAAAACCGTACTGCGCTGCCCCGTCGGCGATGGCGTAATGCTGGCAACGGATCGCGCGGACGCGAATGCCGCCGAGCGGAAAAATCCCGGTTTCGACCGCAGCCTTGCGCACCACCTCGACGACCCCGCCCATATCGACGTGCTGATCGAGGTTGGCTGAATATTCAAGCGTGAAATGCGGCATGTCCGGACCCCTCCAAAGGATTCTTCTGGGCGACAGCTGACCGTAGCACACGGACCATCGCCGGCTTGAATCGTGTCGTCGGGGTGGCCCCTCGGAGTTGCGGGTCCGCGGCGAAGGAAATGCCCGGATCGCCAATGAGTAAGCGCAAATTTGCATGATGCCGTGAACGCACCGCATAGCTCGGGGCAGCTTATCGTTTGAGCAGGCAAGCCAGATACGCGGCCCCGGAAATTGATGCGATATCAATTTACTCTCGCGGCGACACGCCGTAGACACACCCACGGTTTTTCGCTTGAACTCAGAAACTTAAAGAAGGCCAACACTAAAGTTGGCCTCACAGGAGGAATGGATGAAGCTTACGCGACGCGACTTCACGGCCGGATTAGCCGTTGGTATTACCGCACCTTATGTGATGGGCAGCGCACGCGCGCAAGCCGCGACCATCAAGATCGGCATGTGCGTGCCGGTGACCGGTCCCGCGGCCGAGCAGGGGCTTTGGGCGCAGAACGGCGCGAAGCTCGCGCTCGCCGCGGTCAATAAGGCCGGCGGCGTACTCGGCAAGCAGGTCGAACTCGTTATCGAGGACGATCAGACCACCAACCCCGGCATTGTGCTGGCGTTTTCGAAACTGGCCGCGCAGCCGGACATCGTTGGATTCCTGGGTTCGATCCGCTCGACCCAGGTGCATGCGATGGCGCCCGATGTTCTCAAGCTCGGCAAGCCTGTCATGATCGGCGGAACCGATCCCACCCTCACCCACATGGGCAATCAATGGCTGTTCCGCTTCCGCCCCAACGACAGCTATTCCGGTCGCGTCATCGCCGACTACGGCGTCAACACGCTCGGCAAGAAGAAGTGGGCAATCGTTCATTCCACCGATGCGTTCGGCACGGCAGGCGGAAAGGCGCTCGCCTCGGCGCTCGAAAAACTCGGCAACCCGGCGGTTCTGGATCAGGGCTATGCCAATCAGAGCCAGGATTTCACACCGGTCGTGCTCGCCGTGAAACAATCCGGCGCCGATGTCCTCGGCACCTATTTCACGTTCGAGAACGACCTCGGCATTTTCGCCCGCCAGCTGCGCCAGCTCGGCGTCAACATTCCCTGGGTGGGCTCGCCCTCGGTGGTGGCGGTTTCATCGACCAAGCTGGCAGGTCCGGCGCTGTATGGCACCTATGGGGTTGCCGACTACGCCGAAGAGTCCAGCGAGGCTTCGAAGGCTTTCGGCAAGGCCTATCGCGACGCCTACAAGACCGCGCCGGATAACCAGAGCGCCTGGCCCTACGACGCCGTCACCATCCTGGCGGCGGCGATCAACAAGGCCGGCTCGACCGATCCCGGCAAAATCCGCGAGGCGATCCTTGCCACCCGGAAAATGGCCGGTGCGGAAGGCGAATACAATTTCGATCAGAACGGCGACGGTCTGCACGGCTACAACGTCGTGAGGAACGAGAAGGGGACGATCGTCTACGACAAGCACATCGACTTCAACGATTGATCGCGTTGCCGGCCCTTCCGGATGCGGAGGGGCCGGCCGCGTTTTCGATCCGCAGTTCGATGCGCCGCGCGATACCCGCGTTACCGTCGGCCATCAAAAACCCTCCCGGCGAATTCGCCAGCCGAAACCGGCTTGCAGCTTCTCTTAACCGAGCGTTTCCATGGATCTCGCACTTCAATTGTTGTTCACCGGTATAGGCATCGGCGCGGTCTACGCGCTGGTCGCGCTGGGTTTCGTGCTGATCTTCCGCGCCACCAACGTGGTCAACTTCGCGCAGGGCGAATTCTCCATGGTCGCCGCCTATCTCATGGTGGTGTTCGCTGTCGATCTGGGATGGCCCTACTGGCTGTCGTTCCTGCTGGCGCTGGCCGGCATGGCGCTGTTGGGCGCGATTTTCAATCTCGGCGTTTACTACCCGCTGCGTCACCGCACCTTCCTGCCGGTCATCATCGCAACCATCGGCGCCTCGATCCTGCTCGCCAATTCCGTGCTCGCGATTTACGGCCCGCAGCCGCAGGTGCTGGAGGGCTGGTTCGAGACCCCCGGCATCCAGCTCGGCCCGGTCTATCTCGATAGTCAGTATCTGCTGATCATTGCGGTGACGATGATCCTGGTTGTGTTCAACTACTGGTTCTTCGAACACACCATGCTCGGCAAGAAGCTGCAGGCGACCTCGCAGGACAAGGAGATGGCGTCGCTGCTCGGCATTTCCGTGTCGACCATGATCATGATCACCTTCATCTACTCGGCCGTGCTCGGCGGTCTCGCCGGAATTCTGGTGGCGCCGATTCTGTTCGTCTCGATCCAGATGGGATCGACGATCGCGCTTAAAGCCTTCGCCGCCACCATCATCGGCGGGTTCGGCGACGTCGCCGGTGCGATCATCGGCGGGCTGGCGCTCGGCATCATCGAAACCTTCGGCGCGGCCTACATTTCAGTGCCCTACAAGGACGGCTTCGCCTTCCTGGTGCTGGTGTTGTTTCTGGTGTTCCGGCCTCAGGGCATTTTCGGCGAACGCGTCGCGGAGAAAGCATGAGCGCCCCCAGCGAGAATATGCCGATCGCCGCGACCGCACCGCGTGCAAAGCCGCTGCTGTTGCGTCACCTGCCGTATTTCATCGGCGCCGCTGTTGTGGTGACGCTCGCCGCCACAATGCAGTTCGACGGCTATATCCACAACATCCTGATGCAAGCCGTGACATTCGCCATCGCAGTGTTCGGTCTCTCGGTCGTGCTTGGCCTGTGTGGCCAGATCAACCTGGCGCAGGCGGCATTTTTTGGTTTGGGCGCCTATGCTGTCGGTATTGGAACCTCGGACTACCATATCAGCTATTGGCTGTGCCTTGCGGGTGGATGCGTCATCGCGCTCCTGGCCGGCGCGCTCTTGGGCATGTCGACGCTGCGGCTCGGCGGGCATTATCTGGCGATGGTGACGATTTCATTCCAGCAGATCGTCACGCTGGTCATGATCAACACGATCTGGCTCACCCACGGCCCGGACGGCGTATCGAATATCGGCCGGCCGGCTCTGTTTCAATCGGCGCAATCGTATCTGGCTTTCTGCGTCGCCATGCTGGCGATCGTTGGCTATGTCGTCTGGCATTTATCGGATACGCGGCTCGGGCGCGCCATGCGCGCGGTGCGCGATAACGAGCTTGCGGCCGGCGTCGTCGGCATCGACGTATTCCGCACCAAGGTTTCCGCCTTCGCGCTCAGCGCGGTGCTGGGCGGGCTGGCCGGCGGTTTGTTCGCGGGCGGTTTCGCCTATGTCAGCCCGGATCAGTTCTCGTTCGCCGAGTCGGTCGTGTTCCTGACGATGTCCTTGCTTGGCGGCGTCGCCTCGCCGATCGGCTCGGCAATCGGCACCGGCCTGCTGATCCTGATTCCGGAATGGCTGCGGTTCCTGAAGAGCGTTCCAGGACTCTATCTGGCGATCTACGGATTGTCCGTCATCCTCATCATCCGCTACATGCCCGACGGCATCTGGGGCTTCGTCAACATCGCCACCGAGCGCTGGCGCGCCAAGGCCAAGGTGCGTGCCGCCGGTCCGGCGCTGCAACTGGCTCCAGCCTCCGTCGGCGGCGCCATGGTTCTGGAGGTCAAAGGTCTCGCCAAATATTTCGGCGGCCTCAAGGCCGTCGATGAAGTCGATATCGAGGTCAGGCGCGGCGGCGTCCACGCGCTGATCGGGCCGAACGGCTCCGGCAAGACCACTACGCTGAACGTGCTTTCCGGCCTGTACAAGGCCACCGCGGGCAGGGTGATCCTCGACGGCACCGACGTCACCGACATGCCGCCGCATCAGCGCGCCGCCGCCGGACTGGGACGCACGTTCCAGAACATCCGGCTGTTCCGCTCGATGACCGCGCTGGAGAACGTCGTGATCGGCGCCGAGCGGCCCGGCAATACGCTGACCGGCAAAGGCGGCGAAGACGCGCTCAACGAGCGCGCGATGTCGGCGCTGAGCTTCGTGGGCTTGGGCAGCCGCGCCAACGAACTGATCTCGAGTTTTTCCTATGGGCATCAGCGACTGATCGAGATCGCCCGCGCACTCGCCGCCAATCCGACCTTGCTTTTGCTTGACGAACCGGCGGCCGGCTTGAACTCGAGCGAGAAGCTCGCGCTTCACGAGTTGCTCAAGCGCATCGCCGCCCAGGGCCTGACCATCCTGATCATCGATCACGACATGACGCTGGTCTCTGAAGCGGCCCAGCACATCACCGTGCTCAATTTCGGGCGCCGCATCGCGGACGGCGAATCCATGGCGGTGTTGCGCCATCCCGATGTCGTCTCCGCCTATCTGGGGACCGAATAATGCCGCTGCTCGAAATCAACGACCTGATTGTGCTCTATGGCGAGATCGAAGCCCTGCGCGGCGTCTCGATCAGCGTCGATGAGGGACAGGTGGTGACCTTGCTCGGCGCCAATGGCGCCGGCAAATCGACCACACTGCGGGCGATCTCCGGGCTGGCAAAGCCGGCGGCAGGCGAAATCCTGTTCGACGGCAGGTCGATCGCCGGCCTTGGGCCGGAGGCCATCGTTCGTCTCGGCATCTCCCACGTTCCCGAAGGGCGACGGATTTTCCCGGGTCTGTCGGTGAAGGAAAACATCATGCTCGGTGCGTCGAACCGGCGCATCGCGAAATCCGCGCTGTCGCGCGAAGCCGACGCCATGTTCGACCTGTTTCCGGACATCAGGTCATTCTCCAATGCGCTTGGCTGGACCTTGTCGGGCGGACAATTGCAGATGGTCGCAGTCGCCCGCGGCCTGATGGCGAAGCCGCGGCTGCTGCTGCTGGATGAGCCCTCGCTGGGACTGGCGCCCGTCATCGTGCAGGCGGTGTTCCGGATCATCTCGGAAATCCGGCGCAACACCACGGTCCTACTCGTCGAGCAAAACGCGCGCATGGGGCTTTCCGTCGCCGATCACGGCTACGTCCTGGAAACCGGCCGCATCGTGCTCGGCGGCAAGCCCGACGAGTTATGGGGCAACGAAGCTATCGCTGCCGCCTATCTCGGCGGTCATGCCAAGGCAAGCGCTTAAAGGTAACTGCTGATTATGGTCACCATAAAAGTTCAAAATCTGATCGACTTCGTTGCGGAAGTTTTTACCCATGCGGACTCCTCGCCGGAAGAAGCCAAACGCATCGCGACCTATCTCACGACCGCGAATCTCACGGGGCACGACAGCCACGGCGTGATCCGGGTGCCTGTCTATATCAGGTGGAACAAGACGGGCTCGGTCGTTCCCGATCAGACCGTCGAACTCGTGGTCGATACGCCGTCGCTGGCGGTGGTCGATGGCAAGTTCGGCTACGGGCAGACGGTCACGCCGCAGGCCGTCAAGATCGGCATCGAGAAGTGCAAGAAATCGGGCCTTGCCGCGGTAGCGCTGCGCAACGCCGGACATATCGGCCGCGTCGGCGACTGGGCCGAGATGGCCGCCGCCGAAGGGCTGGTGTCGGTCCACTTCGTCAACGCCGCCGGCTCGCTGCTGGTGGCGCCGTTTGGCGGCGTCCAGAAGCGGCTGTCGACCGCGCCTTATTGCGTCGGCATTCCGCGCAAGGGGCAGGATCCGATTGTGCTCGATTTCGCAACTTCGATCGTCGCCGAAGGCAAGGTGCTGGTCGCGAGCCGCGGCGGCAAGAAACTGCCGAAGGGCGCGCTGATCGACTTCGACGGCACATTGAGTGAGGATCCGGCAGTACTGTACGGGCCGCACAGTGCGGAGGGGCCCCGCGACCACACCCAGGGCACAGGCGCGATCCGCGCCTTCGGCGAGCACAAGGGCTCAGGGCTCGCCTTCATCTGCGAGTTGCTCGGCGGCGCGCTGACCGGCACCGGCGCGACCGCGCCGGACCGGCGTTTCGCCAACGGCATGTTCGCTGTCTATGTCGACCCCAAGGTGGTCGACACCAGCAATTTCTTCGACGGCGAAATCTCGCGCTATGTCGACTTTATCAGGGCGACCAAGCCGGTCGCCGGCGTTGATGCCGTGCTGATCCCCGGCGATCCCGAGCGGAAAATGCGCGCCGATCGCACTAAAAACGGGGTGCCCTTGCCGGATGATACCTGGGCGGCGATAGTGAACACCGCCCGCGAAGTCGGCGTGAGCGAGGTAAACATACAAAGGGCGACCGCGTAATTTGTACCGTCATTGCGAGCGCAGCGAAGCAATCCATAGCTGCGAAGGCAGACTGGATTGCTTCGTCGCTGCGCTCCTCGCAATGACGGCTGGTTTGGACAAAGGGAAGGAAACAAAGTGGCAAATAACGTCAAGAAAGTCTGGGCCTCGGGCAAGACTGTGGTGAACGCCTGGCTTGCGATTCCATCGGGGTTTTCCGCCGAAGTCATCGCGCAATGCGGGTTCGACAGCGTCACCGTCGACATGCAGCACGGCGTGCAGGACTACCAGTCGATGGTGCAATGCTTCCAGGCGATGAACGGGCATCCGGTGACGCCGATGGTCCGCGTTCCCTGGAACGAGCCCGGCATCATCGGCAAGGTGCTCGATGGCGGCGCCTATGGCGTGATCTGCCCGATGATCAACACCAGGCAGGAAGCCGAGAACCTCGTCGCCTATAGCAAATATCCGCCGCGCGGCACGCGCTCCAACGGCCCGATCCGTTCCGGCATGTATGGTTCGGCCGGCACCTATCAGCAGACCGCGAACGAGGAGATCGTGTTGCTCCCGATGATGGAGACCAAGACCGCGGTCGAGAACATGGAATCGATCCTCGATGTCGAGGGCATCAACGGCGTCTATATCGGTCCCTCCGATCTCGGCTTCTCCTACGGTCTGGCGCCGAAGCTCGACCGCGAAGAGCCGGAAATTCTCAGGATTTATGAGAAGATCGTGAAGGAGTGCGGCAAGCGCGGCCTCTATCCCGGCATTCACTGCAGCGGCGCGGTCGGCGCCACCAAGGCGATCAACATGGGCTTCAAGCTCGTGACGTTGTCGAACGAGAGCGGCCTGATGATGACCTACGCCAAGATGCAGGTTGCGCAGACCCGCAAGGATTCGAACGGCAAGGCGTAAGTGTATCATTGAGGCGAAATAGCGAATAGGGAGTAGCGAGTGGAAGTATCGCTATTCGCCATTCGCTACTCGCCAACTTCACCAAGGAGACACCCATGGCCCCAGCCCCCGTCATCCGACTGCATCCCGACGATGGCGTGCTGATCGCGCGCTCGAGCATTCCGTCCGGCACCGTGGTGGCTGATAGCGTGACCACGGTCGAGCGCATTCCGGCGGGCCACAAGGTTGCAATCAGGCCGATCGCAGTCGGCGAGCCGATCCGCCGCTATGGCCAGATCATCGGCTTTGCGACATCGCCGATCGCGCCGGGCCAGCATGTCCATACCCAGAACTGCGGCATGGGCGATTTCGCCAAGGACTATGCCTTCGGCGTCGATGTCACGCCGACGCCGAACTTCGATCTGCCTGCGACCTTCGACGGCATCCGCCGTCCCGACGGGCGGGTGGCGACCCGCAACTACATCGGCATCCTCACCTCGGTGAATTGCAGCGCGCATGTCGCCGGCATGGTCGCGGATATCTTCAAGAAGAACCCGTTCACGCTCGATAATCCGCTGGCCGATTTCCCCAACGTCGATGGCGTGGTCGCGCTCACCCACAAGACCGGCTGCGGCATGACGCAGGACGAACCGCTGACCATCCTGCGCCGCACGCTTGGCGGCTACGCCCGGCATGCGAATTTTTCCGCCGTGGTC
>Ga0209648_10000442_pt1 | contig 31455 bp, 35 predicted proteins | sample GraSoi2013_115cm_FD_185830 | JGI IMG/M metagenome (GOLD analysis project Ga0209648, IMG submission 185830) | Grasslands soil microbial communities from the Angelo Coastal Reserve, California, USA - Sample 9_17_2013_115cm (SPAdes) (version 2) | ecosystem: Environmental > Terrestrial > Soil >...
GCCGGTGGACGGAGAAGCCCTGCTGTCACGACTAGGCCAGTACACGTTCACGACCAAGGTCAAGGCCGGGCCGGTTCGCGTGCTGGTCGTCGATGACGAGCCGAGCAACCTCGACTTGATGGAAGCCCTCCTCAAACCGGAGGGATTTGGAGTCCTCAAGGCAAGGGGCGGTCGCGAAGGCATCGAGATGGCCCGGTCTGAGGCGCCCAACCTCGTGCTCCTGGACCTCATGATGCCCGACGTCACCGGGTTCGACGTCGTCGAGGCGCTGCGTGCCGAGGAGGCGACGAAGTCGATTCCGATCATGATCCTGACCGCCAAAGTCCTGACCGAGGCCGACAAGAGCGCCCTAAACGGCCATGTGGCGGCCGTCTTCCATCGCAACTCGGTGGCCGGACCTGAGCTCACCGCCTGGCTGCGAGGCATCCTCGCCCGGAGGCGTTAGAGGACGATCCGCATCACGTCGGTTTCGCGGATCTCGAAGCCAAGCTTCAGGTAGAGCCGGTGCGCGGCCTCGCGCGCCGGACCGCGGCCCGACTGCAGCTCCGCGACCTGTGCCCCACGTTGGCGTCCGATGTCCAGCGCCGCCTTGACGAGCGCCTCGCCGACACCCTTGCCGCGGGCCGACGCGTCGACGACGACCTCATCGAGTCGGGCCTTGATCCAGAACGGCGTCGTGTAGACGATGACCGTGGTCGTGCCGACGACGTCCTCGCCGTCCCTGGCGAGGAGCAGCGTCACCGCGGGGTCGGCCAGCATGCGCTCGAGGCGCTGCAGGTCGGGCAGCTCGAGCGTCGCGTTGAGCTGCGGCAGCAATCGCGCGAGAGCGGCGTGAAGTGCAGGCGTCGCGTCGCGCGCGACCTCGACCTGGATCACGACTCGGCCGCCTGGGTCGCCGGCGGACCGTGCCGGACGCTCGGCGCCGACGTGGTCAGGGCCGCCATGACGAGCATGCCGGCACCCGCCACGAAGCCGGCCGTCGCCGGGCCGAATGACTCCACCAGCACTCCGGCCAGCAGGGCTCCGATCGGCAGGGCCAGCAGGGGGTAGGCGATCTGCGATGTGCGCGAGCCCAGGACCGAGATGGCCTGGCCCGCCCACAGCAGCTGAAAGTCCCGGTTGGCCCGCAGCGGCGTCGCGATAGCTGGAGGTTAGAGGAGTCGGAGGAGCGCGGCAGTCGCCGCCGCGGCCACCACGACGACCAGAAACGGCGCGCGCAGGAGCACGGCGATGACGGCGACGCCGAGCGCCGCGGCTCGCACGTCCAGCACGAGGTGCCGGCCGGTCGAAAAGGTCTGGGTCGCGACGAGCGCCGCGAGCAGCGCGACCGGGATCAAAGGCACGGTCCGCTGCACGCGCGAGTCCTCGAGCCAGCGCTGCGGAAGCGAGAGTCCCGCCAGCTTGAACGCGTAGCACGCCAGGCACGCGACGACCAGGCCGCCCCAGATCATCTCTGCATCCTGAGCACGCCGTAGACGGAGACGAGCACGGCCACCACGAGCAGAGGGACCCCCGCCGGCACGAAAGGCAGGATGGCGGTCGCGACCACCCCGGCGGCGAGCGCGATCGCGAGTGGCTCGCGCGCCCGAAGCCGCGGCGCGAGCAGGGCGAGAAACGCCGCCGGCGGCCCCGCATCGAGTCCGAGCGCCCTGGGATTGGAGAACGCGTGGGCGGCGATCGCGCCGATCAGGGTGCCCGTGTTCCAGAACGCGAACAGCAACATGCCGGTCGCCCAGAACGCGAACCTGCTCAGGCTCGCGTCGTCCCGGGCGATCGCCATCGCGGTCGTCTCGTCGATCACGAATTGGGCGGCCAGGGCGCGTCGCAGGCCGCGTACGTCGAGGAGCGAGGCCAGGCGCAGGCCGTACAGAGCGTTGCGCGAGCCGAGCAGGGCCGCGGCGGCGGTTCCGGCCCACACGCCCCCGCCCGCGCCGATCACGCCGACCAGGGCAAATTGCGACGCTCCAGTGAACATCACCGCCGACAGGAAGCAAGTCTGCAGGATCGAGAGACCGGCCGCCGTCGAGATCGCGCCGAAGGAGATGGCGTAGGCGCCGCTCGCGATCGCGATGCCGAGCGCATCGCGGACTATCCCCCTGCGGGAATCAGCCGATCTTGTTTCCGTCCGGCCCGACGGCATCCCAGCGGGCGCCGAAGTTGTTGACCCCTTGTCCGGTGGCATCCCCGGGATTGTGATCGGTGACGACGTAATACAGCGGGTGGCCGCCGTAGGTGACCTCGTTCGTGCCGTCGTTCCTTTTCGTCGTACCGAGCAAGGCGGCGTTGGCTCCGGCGCCTGCCTGTGGCGCGGCTCCGGTCAGCAGCGGCGGCCAGTATTTGGCGCAGTCGCCATAGCAGGTGGACGATGTTCCCTTGTCCGCTTCGAACAGGTAGAGGGTGTGGCCGTTGGCGTCGACGAGGATCTTGCCCAGCCCCGCATTCGTCGCCACCGCAACCGTCGCGGTCGGCACCGCCGCGGATGGCGTCGTCGAGGCGCTCGAGCCCGGGCCTCCGCACGCGACCGCGGCCAGCATCGCGACGAGCAGAAAGGTCTTACGCACGAAGGAGAGATACGGCGGGGTGTTACTCCGGCGTGACGTACGCGGCCGTCAGGCCGCCGTCGACCAGGAACGTGGCCCCATTCACGTAGCTCGACTCGTCGCTCGCCAGGAACAGCGCCGCGTTCGCGATCTCGCGCGCCTTCGCCAGGCGGCCCATGGGCAGATGGACGCGGCGCCGTTCGTAGGCGCCCGGGGTCTCGTTGAAGAGGCGCATCAACAGAGGCGTTTCTACCGGTCCCGGGCACAGCGCGTTGACACGCACGCCCTGGCGCGCGAACTGCACGCCCAGCTCGCGGCTCATCGAGAGCACCGCGCCCTTCGAGGCCGTGTACGCGACCTGCGACGTGGCCGCGCCGACCAGCGCGACGAACGACGCGACGTTGATCACCGACCCTCCGCCCGCCTTCAGCAGGTGCGGGATGCCGTACTTGCAGCACAGAAAGACGCCCTTCGCGTTGACCGCCTGGACGCGGTCCCAGGCGTCGGGCTCTGTCGTGAGGATGGAATCGTCATCGGGCGGCATGATGCCGGCGTTGTTGTAGAGGACGTCGATGCGGCCGTACCGCTTCTCGGTCTCGGCGTACATCGCCTGCACGCTCTTCGGGTCGCTGACGTCGGCGCCGAAGAAGAACGCCTCGCGGCATTCGGCGGCGGTCTTCTCCCCCGCCTCGCGCCCGACGTCGGCCACGCAGACTCGAGCGCCTTCGGCCGAGAACAGGATCGCGGCCTCGCGGCCTATGCCGCCGGCCGCGCCCGTGATGACGGCCACTTTCCCGTCGAGCCTACCCACGCTCGAAGAGCCTCTCCCGCTCATACGTCGTGACGACCTTGTCGAACAGCGCCTGCTCCGTGCGCGCGTAGTTCAGGTAGTGGTCGACCACGTCCTCGCCGAACGCGGCGCGCGCCATCTTGCCTTTCTCCAGCGCCGTGATCGCGTCGCGCAGCGCGTGCGGGAATCGCTGGACGTCGGACTCGTAGGCGTTGCCCTTGAACTCAGGCGGCAGCGGCAGCTTCTCCTCGATCCCGCGCAGGCCCGCCGCGAGCAGGGCGGCAAAGCACAGGTAGGGGTTGACGTCCGCGCCCGGGATCCGCGACTCGGTGCGCAGGTGCTGGCCGTGACCGACGATGCGAAAGCCGCACGTCCGGTTGTCATGGCCCCACGCCAGCGTCGTGGGCGCCCAGCTGCCGGCCGCGTAGCGCTTGTACGAGTTGATGTTCGGGGCCAGGAAGATCGCCATCTCCGACGCGTACGCGATGTGGCCGGCGAGGTACTGCTTGAAAGCGTCCGACTCGCCGTCGAACACGTTGCGGTCATCCTTCCACAGGCTCGAGTGGACGTGGCACGAGCTGCCGATCCAGCGGTGGTCGGGCTTCGCCATGAACGTCACGGAGCAGCCCTGCTGGTGGGCCATCTCCTTGATCCCGTTCTTGTAGATGGCGTGGTTGTCGGCCATCGTCAGCGCGTCGGCGAACCGGAAGTTGATCTCCTGCTGGCCCGGCCAGGCCTCGCCCTTGGAGCTCTCGACTGGAATACCGGCCGCCTTCATCCCTTTGCGCACCGCGCGTAGGAATGGCTCGTCGTACGTCGTGGCGAGGACGTGGTAGTCGAGGATGTACGGCACCGACGGCGTGAGGTCGATGAAATGCTTGGCGTGGGCCTCGGCAAAAGTCTCCTTCAGCAGGTAGAACTCGAGCTCCGAGCCGAACATCGGCTCGAATCCCAGCTTGCGCGCGCGCGCGATCTGCGCGCGGAGCACCTGGCGCGGCGAAGGGCGGACAGGCTTTCCGTCGTGCCATGCCACGTCGCACAGCACCATCGCGGTGGCGTCGAGCCACGGGATGGCACGCAGCGTGTTGAAGTCGGGTACGAGGTCGAAGTCGCCGTACCCCGTCTCCCAGCTGGCCATCTGGTAGCCGGGCACCGGGTCCATCTCCATGTCGACGGTCAGCAGGTAGTTGCATCCTTCCGTCGACTCTCCCTCGTACGACGTCTCGACGAAGTACTCGGCGTCGACGCGCTTGCCCATCAGGCGGCCCTGCATGTCGGTGAACGCGACGACCACGGTGTCGATCTGACCAGCCGCGACCTGGTGAGCGAGGTGCTCTTTGGTCAGCAACTGGCTAGCGCCGTGTTTTGCCCCTGCCGCGCGCGCGAGCGACGAAGCGCTCGAAGAGCCTCCTCGCCCAGGGCAGGTCGGTCGTCAGCTCCTCCGGGTGACATTGCACCGCAACGATAAGCCCGTCATCGGATTCGACGCCTTCCACCGTGCCGTCCTCCCCTTTCGCCGTTTCGTGCAGGCCCGGGGCGAGGCGGCGGATCGCCTGGTGGTGGAAGCTGTTGACGCGGATCTTGTGCTCGCCGGCGGCGTGGCCGAGCTCGGAGCCCGGGTCGACCTCGATCGTGTGCGCCAGGTGGCTGCGCCCGAAGCCGCGCACGTCGTGGTCGTCGAGATGCTGGACCAGCGAGCCACCCAGGGCGACGTTGATCACCTGCTGGCCCCGGCAGATGCCGAGGACCGGGATGTCCTGCTCCCGCGCCTGCTGGAAGAGCCGCAGCTCCGTCTCGTCAAGGTCGCGGTCGATCGGACCGACCTTCTCGTCCTTCGACTCGCCGTAGAAGGCGGGGTCGACGTCCCACCCGCCAGGGAGCAGGAGGCCGTCCACGTCCGGGAGCGATGGGGTGCCGGGCGGGAGCTCGACCGGCTCCGCGCCGGCCGCCTCCACCGCCCTTCGATACGGCAGGTAGTACGGCTCGCCCCGCTTCGGGCTCACCGTGATCGCGATCCTGGGTTTTTCGGCCAACTCTCTAGTTGCTGGGCGCTCCCGCGGGCATGGGCGTGCCGACAACCTCGAGCTCGGCTTCGATCCTGGCAAGCTCTTCGGGCGATCCTTGAACCTTCGGGCCCTTGAACCAGTTCTTGGCCGACAAGAACCAGTACCCGCCGGCGAAGACCAGCACGACGATCACCGCCACTGGCGCGTAGTTGAACGTGGCCAGGTTATTGCCCGGGGTTGCCTGCGGCAGGATGAACAGGATCGAGATGAACGCGATCCACCCGACGGCGATCCATCCCACGATTGGGCTCCACTGGCCCAGGTGCCACGGCCCTCGCTGGAACTTTTCGCCGGCGATGCGCCGGAGGAGGATCGGGATGCCGTACGCGATGTACAGGCCGATCACCGCGATCGACGTCACGGCCGCGTAGGCGGTCGGGTTCCACAGATAGGGCAGGCCAAGGATGAACGCGCCCACCGCGGCAAACCAGATCGAGTTGGTCGGAGTGCGCGTGCGCTTGTTGATCCGATGCCAGAACTGCGAGCCGGGCATGGCGCCGTCACGCGAGAAGGCGTAGATCATGCGCGAGTTGGCGGTGACCGAAGACATCCCGCAGTAAAACTGGGCGCCGATGACGATCAGAAGCAACAGAGCGGCTCCTGTCTTGCCGAGTGCGTCCTGGAAGATCACAGCCGGTGCCGCTCCAAGCGCCCCGACTATGTTGGCGTAGTCGGCGTCGTTGATCGCCTGCGTCACGCCGATCACTAGAACCCAGCCCGCGAGGAGCGAAATTACGATCGACCAGACGATGCCGCGCGGGCCGCTGACGGCGGCGTTGCGTGTCTCCTCGGTCATATGGGCCGATGCGTCATAGCCCGTGAACGTGTACTGGGCCATCAGCAGGCCGGTGAGGAAGACGAAGACCGAAGCTCCCGCGAAAGTGAAGCCGGTCAGGTTCACGAACTTGGTGAAGACGTAAGACGGGGACTGGTGATACTTCGAAAAAAGGAACAGCGTGCCGACGATGATCAGCACACCGGCGATGTGCCACCACACCGATATGTCATTGAGCAGCGCCACGAGTCGCACCCCAAATGTGTTGAGGAGTCCATGGATGAAGAGGACTACCGCGTAGACGGCGATGATGCTGATCCGCGGACCGATGTCGGTCGCCGCGTTCAGCGGGTTCGGCCAAGAGGATATGAACAAGCTCAGGAAGTAGTTGACGAAGAACGCGAGGCCGAAGTCGATGCCGGCCGTGACCGCGACCTGGCCCAGGAGGTTGAACCAACCGGTGATCCAGCTCCAGCCGGCGCTGCTCTTGCCGCCAAGCTTGGCGGCCCAGTAGTAGAGCCCGCCGGCCGTCGGATAGCTCGAGCACACCTCGGCCATGGCCAGCCCGACCAGGATGACCATGACGCCGACCAGTGGCCAGCCGATGGTGATGACCGCGGGTCCGCCGTTGCTCATGCCGAAGTAGAAGAGCGTCAAGCAGCCGGAGAGGATCGAGATGATCGTGAACGACACCGCGAAGTTCGAGAAGCCGCTCATCCGGCGGAGCAGCTCCTGCGCGTAGCCCATGCGGTGGAGTTGGTCGACGTCGGAACTGTGGGCCTGGACGCTCATAAGGTGCTCCTCCCTAGTAGCCTTCCCCTCGAGGCTTTGCGGCGAAGCTATCAGGGGCAGGGATGGTTGTCAAGGACGTTCCGGGAGCGCTTGATTGGGGCAGGATGTAACAAACGTCACGCAAGCTGACCCCCGCGTCGGCGAGGTCGTCCGGCAGCGCCTGGACAGCCTGAGCCCGGCCGAGCGCAGGCTGGCGCGGGCTTTGCTCGCGTCGTACCCGATCGCCGGCCTGGAGAGCGTGGCGAGGTTCGCCGAGCGAGCGGGCGTCAGCCCGCCAACAGTCACGCGGTTCATCACCAAGCTCGGCTTCCGAGGCTACCCCGAGTTCCAGGAGAGCCTCCGCCACGAGGTGCAGGCGCGGCTGAGCTCTCCCCTCGCCCGTTATCGCGACGAGCCGCAGCGCGCCGGGACAGACTCGATTCTCGGCGGCGCGCTGGAGGTCTCGGCGCACAACCTGCAGGCGACCCTGGGCCTGCTGTCCCATCGCGACGTCAACGAGGCGGTGACGGCGCTGGCCGACGTCCGGCGCCGGGTGATGGTGCTCGGCGGCCGGGTCAGCGCGACGCTGGCCCGCTACCTGGCCGGTCAGCTCCACCTCCTGCGCCCCGGCATCGGGCTGGTCGACTCAGACCGCAGCGCCCCCGCGCAGCAGCTCATCGACATGCGCAAGACCGACGTCCTGGTGGTCTTCGACTATCGCCGCTACCAGCCGGACACGATCGAAAGCGCGCGCGTTGCGGCAAGCCGCGGCTGCAACGTCGTGCTCTTCACGGACCAGTGGCTCTCCCCCGCGTCTGCCTTTGCCCGTCAGGTCCTCGTGACCAGCGTGGAGACGGTGGGGCCTTTCGACTCACTCGTGGGAGCGATGGCCGTGGTCGAGGCGGTGGTGGCCGAGGTGCTTCGCCGCCTGGGGCCGCGCGCCGAGGCCAGAATGCAGAACCTCGAGAGGCTGCGCGCCGGGGACGTGCTCGGCGGCACCGACTCGAGCTAGCTCCGGCGACGGCGCGTGACGGCGGCCTTCGTCGCCGCCAGCTCCGTCAGCAGCTTCGCCCATCGCTCTCCACCAAGGGTGTCTACCACCGTCGCCTGGGCTCGCTCCCACAGGGGCAGCGCCGCGGCCGCCGCGCCACGCCCCTTCGCCGTCAGGGCGAGACGGTCCTCGTCGATGAGTCCTCGCTTTCGCAGCAGCTGCAGGTTTCGCGTCATCGTCGTGCGGTCGGTCGCCAGGATGTCGGCGATGGCGCTCACGCTTCGGGGAGCCGTTACCTCGATTGCCATCAGGATGTTGAGCTGCGTCGCGCGTAACCCCGCCGGGCGAAGCTCGTGATCGAAGAATCCGGTGACCACGCGCGAGGCCTGACGCAAATTCATCACGGCGCAGGCCTCCACAGCTGTCCTGTAGCGACTCAACAAAACGTCGTTCTTCGACGACCTCATCGCTTTTCCTGCTTGCCAAACGGAGCCACACCGTGTATATACACGCCGTGCGCCGCACCCGTCTCAGCCTCTACTACCTGGCGGCGTACCTGCTTGGCGCCGGCGTAGCACTGGTGGCCGCCCCCGGCCTGGCCCTGACCCTCCTGTTCAGCAACGGCCACTACGGCGACGTGATGCCCCGGTTGCTTGGCGTGGTCCTCTTCTCGCTTGGCGTCGTCATCGTCCAGATCATCCGTCACGGGGTCGAGGCGCTGTATACGACGACCTTGCTCGTGCGTGCGCTGATCGTTCTTGTCCTGGCGGGGCTGTTCGTCTATTCCCATGACCCACTCTTCGTCTCGCTGATCGTGGTCGTCGGCATCGGAATGATTCTCACCGGGACGAGCTACCTCACGGATCGCCGCCGGAGCGCCGCTCCGGCCCGGTAGTCGCCCGCCGCCACGCGGCGAAGTAGGATTCGGGACGTGGTGACGGAGGCCGTGAAGGCCCTGAGCGCTGCGGAGATCACCGAGCTCTGCCTGCGCCATACCCTCTACGACTGGTCGGCCCAGGCGGACCTGAAGCCGCTGCCGGTCACGAGCGCCAAGGGCGTCTACTTCCACACCGCTGACGGCCGCCGCTTCATCGACTTCAACAGCCAGCTGATGTGCGTCAACGCCGGGCACGGCGACCGCCGGATCATCGAAGCGATCCAGCGCCAGGCCGAGCAGCTGCCCTACATCAGCCCGTTCATGGCCCACGAAGCGCGGGCCAGGCTCGGCGCCAAGCTGGCCGAGCTGCTGCCCGGCGATATCGACAAGGTCTTCTTCACCCTGGCCGGCGCCGACGCGAATGAGAACGCGATCAAGATCGCGCGAGTCGTGACCGGCCGGACGAAGATCCTCGCTCGTTACCGCTCCTACCACGGCTCGACAGGCAGCGCCGTCCAGGCCACAGGCGATCCGCGCCGGTGGGCGAATGAAAATCCTGGCGGCGGGGTCGTCCATGTGCTCGATCCGTACCACGGCATCCAGCGGGGCTGGGACACCGCGGAAGAGTCCCTGGCCCACCTCGAGGAGACGATCCAGCTCGAGGGCCCGCAGACGATCGCCGCGTTGATCCTCGAGCCGATCGTCGGGACCAACGGCATCCTGATCCCGCCCGACGGTTACATGCAGGGCGTGCGCGCCATCTGCGACCGCCACGGCATCCTGATGATCTGCGACGAGGTCATGACCGGCTTCGGCCGTACCGGCCGCTGGTTCGCCGTCGACCACTGGGGCGTCGTGCCCGACATGATCACGATGGCGAAGGGCCTCACGAGCAGCTACGTGCCGCTGGGCGCGGTGGGGATGCGGCCCAAGGTCGCCGCGTATTTCGACGACCACGTCTTTTACGGCGGCCTGACCTACAACAGCCACCCGCTCGGTTGCGCGGCTGCGCTGGGCACGATCCAGGCCTACGAAGAGGACGACATGGTGGGCAACGCACGGCGCATGGGCGAGGTCCTCGCGAGGCAGCACAGGAAGCTGCGCGACCGGCATCCATGCGTCGGGGCCACCCGATCGATAGGCCTGTTCGGCTGCCTGGAGCTCGTGCGTGATCGCCAGACGCTGGAACCGCTCGCGCCTTTCAACGGGACGTCGCCTGAGATGAAGGCGATCGCCCAGGCGCTGGTCGAGGCGGGCATGTACACGTTCGTGCGCTGGAACACGATCATGACCAACCCACCGCTGTGCATTACCGAGGCCGAGCTCGACGAGGGCTTCGAGATCCTCGACTCCGCACTTGAGATCGGCGACCGAGCAGTCCGCGATTAGAGACCTGCAGCTCAAGAAGCTGCGGGCCGGCTTGAAGGAAGTCCTCTCCACGAACGCGTTCTGGCGCGGGCGCCTCCACGACGTGCACGGCTGGGACGACTTCGAGCGCCTGCCCCTGACCACCAAGTCCGAGCTGCTCGGTGACCAGAACGACCATGCTCCTTTCGGTACGAACCTGACATACCCCCTCGACGGGTATGTGCGCCTGCACCAGACGTCCGGCTCGAGCGGCGACCAGCCTCTCCGCTGGCTGGACACCCGAAAGTCCTGGGACTGGTGGCAGCGCATCTGGGCCGACCATGTGTACCGGGGCGCCGGCGTCACGGCGGCGGACCGCGTGTTCTTCGCCTTCTCGTTTGGGCCGTTCATCGGATTCTGGTCGGCTTTCGGCGGCGCGGAGCGGCTCGGCGCGCTGTGCATCTCGGGTGGCGCGATGACCAGCGAGCAGCGCGTACGCAACATGCTGGACGCCGGGGCGACGGTGCTGATGTCGACGCCGACCTATGCGCTGCGCCTCGCCGACGTGGCAGACCAGATCGGGGTCAATCTGTCCGCGGCCGGGGTCAGGACCACGATCCACGCGGGAGAGCCCGGCGCCAGCATCCCGGCCACGCGCGATGCGATCGAGGCCGCCTACTCCGCGACGTGCTTCGACCACACGGGCATGACCGAGCTCGGACCGACTGGTTACAGCTGCTCGGCGCGCGACGGCGTGCACCTGATCGAATCGGAGTTCATCTTCGAAGTAGCCGCCGACGGCGAGCTGATCGCCACGAACCTCGGCCGCTGGGGGATGCCTCTCATCCGCTACCGGACCGGCGACCGCGTAGTCGTCTCTCGCGAACCCTGCTCATGCGGCAGCCCGTTCATGAAGATCGTCGGCGGGATCCAGGGCCGGGTCGACGACATGTTCACGGTGCGCGGGGTGAACCTCTATCCATCGCAGGTCGAGGACATCGTGCGGCGCTACTCCGAGGTGAGCGAGTTCGTCATCGAACACCGCCGCGAGCGGCGGATGGACGAGGTGACCCTTCTCATCGAGACGCCGCTGCCAGGTTTCTCGACCGAGCGGCTTGAGGCCGACCTTCGCCAGGCGCTCGGCGTGCGGCTGGAGTGTCGGATCGTGGCGGCGGGAACCCTTCCCCGCTACGAGCTCAAGTCGAGGCGCATCGTCCGCGTCATCGAATGAGGACCGTCGAGCTGCCCGCCGAGCCGGAGGCGGTCTCGATCGACATCGATCGAACCGCGCTCCTCGTGGTCGACATGCAGAACGCGTTCGCGAGCCCAGGCGGGATGCTCGACCTGGCCGGGATCGATGTGCGGCCGGCGCAAGACGTCATCGCCAATGCAAGGCTGGTGTGCGAGTCGGCACGCCGCGCGGGCATTCTCGTCGTGTACCTCACGATCGGCTACCCGCCAGACCTGGCGACTGCCGGTGGCCCGGATTCTCCCAACCCGCGGAAGGAGCTCGCACTCGGCCTGATGCGCGAGCGGCCCGAGCTGCGTGGGACTCTGCTCACATTCGGTACGTGGGATTTCCAGATCGTCGACGAGCTGGTGCCCCAGGCGGGCGACACCGTGATCGTGAAATCGCGCTACAGCGGGTTCCACGCCACCGACCTCGATTCGGTGCTCCGCAGCAGGGACATCCGCAACCTGCTGATGGTCGGCATCGCGTCCAACGTCTGCGTCGAGTCGACGATCCGCGACGCCTACTTCCTCGAATACTGGCCGGTGATGGTGGCCGACGCGACGATGCCGGCAGGTTCGGCCGAGATCCAGCGGGCGACGATCTACAACGTTCAGACCTTCTTCGGTTGGGTGAGCACTGCGCAGGAGGTCGCGACGGCGCTCAGCGAGGTTCGTTCGCTTTGACGACCGCGGTCAGAAGGCGCAGCAGCTCGGCGCGCTGACGTGGATCCAGGGGACCGACCAGGCGGTCGGTCATCGCGCGCGTGCGCGGGATCAGATGCTGCACCGTGTGCATGCCGCGCGTGGTCAATGTGATGGTCTTGCGCCGTCCGTCCTTGCTATCGCGTTCGGTGCGGATCAAGCCTCGCGAGCTCAAGCGTGAAACGACCTCGGCCATCGTCGACCGATCGAGCGAGATCCGCTCGCCCAGCGTGCGCTGGTCGAGGCTTGATTCCGCGTACAGGGCGTTGAGCGCTGCGAACTGCGGCGAGGTGATCGTGTGCGAGACCTCCGCGGCCCAGAGCACGTTCATCACCTGGACCGCCCGGCGCAGCAGGTGGCCCGGGTGCCGCATGAGGTCCTCGGGAGCGTGGTCGTCAGGCGGCTCGTTCCTCACCTTTCGTCTCCACCACCCGATAACCCACCGGCAGCAGGCGCAGCCCCATGCGCTCCTCGATCGTCCCCCACAATCCGCGCGGCAGCACGAGCGCGAACAGCGTGGCGGTGGCGCCCAGGCCGACGAGGTACCAGGGGCCGCCCTGGGTGAAGGTCGTCTGGATCGCAAAGAGGAGGATCGCGCCCAGGATGGGACCCTCGAAAGTGCCCAGGCCGCCGACCAGGACCATGAAGATCATGTAAGCCGACCACTGGACGCTGAAGATCGAACCCGGCTCGATGAACAGCGTGTTGGCCGCGATCAAGACGCCGGCGGCGCCGCAGCCGAAACCCGCCAGGACGAATAGAAGACGTTTGCGCGCCGCCACCCGCACGCCGAGGGAGCGCGCCGCATCCTCGTCGTCGCGGATCGCCTGCAGCGAGACGCCCAGTGGCGAGCGCAGGAGGAAGAACAGGGCGGCCAGGAAGACCACGGCAAAGGCGAGGGCCAGCCAGAAGGTGTACGCCTGCCTGAAGTTCGGCGCGTACTGGTTGAGCTGAATGAGCGATATCCCGGTTCCGGCGCCCAGGTTCTGGTCGAGCCGGACGAGGATCGAGATCACCTCGGCGATGACCCACATCCCGATTGCGAACTGGGCCGCGCGCAGCCGCAGCGCGAAGAGCGAGATGGGCACGGAAACGGCGCCCGCCACCAGCATCGCCAGGATCATCGAGACATACGGGGTGACGCCAAGGCCGGCGAAGAACACTGTCCCGTAGGCCCCAATCCCGATGAAGGCCTGCTGCCCGACCGAGAGCAGGCCGCCGTACCCCGCGAGGGCATTCCACATCGCTGCAAGCAGCACCAGGATCAGCAGCGTCGTCAGCTTCTGCACCACGTCGGGGTCGAAGACGAGGGGAACGCACGCGAGCAGGGCCGCAAGCACGACGGTTCCGCCCGTGAAGAGCTTCGACGTTCGAGTCCAGCGTTGAACCTTCACCGCGCGGCCCTCAGGACAATTCGGCCACCGCCGAACCGTGCGATCAGCACAGCCAGGAACAGCAGGTGCCCGGCCATCACCGCGAACTGGGGGTGGACCTGCGCGCCCAGGGTCTGAGCGACGCCCAGGGCGAGGCCTCCGAGGAGCGTGCCCCACAGCGACCCGGTGCCGCCGATCACCACCGCTTCGAAGGCGAAGATGAGCTGGGTCGGGCCGCTGACGGGGCCGAACACGGATCGGATGCCGAGGAACAGGCCGCCGAGCGCCGCGATCGCGACCGCGATCGCCGTCGCTCGCGCGTACACGGCGCGGCTGTCGATGCCGACCAGCTCCGCGGCGTCAGGGTCCTCGGCGGTCGCCCGCATCGTCCAGCCGGCCCGCGTACGGGACAGGAAGAGCTGAAGCGCGCCGAACACGAGCACGGCGACCAGGAGCACCACGATGCCCAGCGCGGACACCGAAAGCCCGCTCGCCACCTGCCAGCTCGACGTCGTGACGGCCCCCGCGCTGGCGCCGAGCGAGTGGACGTCAGGCGAGAAAGCGAGCTGGAGCAGGTTCTGGATCACGATCGAGAGGCCGAAGGTCGCGAGGAGCGGGGTGAGGATGCCGGCCTTCAGGCTTCGCTCGAGCACCGTGAGCTGCAGGATGTAGCCGAGCACGACCATCACCGGCAGGGCCGCAGCGAACGCGACGAAGGCGGATACCCCTGTGTGCTCGACGACGTAGAAGGCGACGTACGCCCCCAGCACGGCGATGTCACCGTGTGCCAGGTTGATGATCCGCATCACGCCGAACATGACCGAGAGGCCACAGGCGAGCACCGCGTAAAAGGCACCCAGAAAGATGCCCTGCAGGATCGCGTTCAGGAGGGTCACGGCCGGAGCCCTCGGCGAGGCATTCGGTGACCAGGCGGCCCAGATGCTAGGCGCGGCCGAGCACCGGAGCGAGCGCATCTGTTCATGCGTGAGCGAGGAGCGGAGGCCGCAACGACGCAGATGGGCTGCATGGGCGCCGAAGGTCCGTCGAGGGTCTTCGACCGGGACCCTCCAGTCATCCCGCCCGCCTCAGGCCGAAGTACGCGCCGACCACGCGGTCGCGGTCGAGGGAACGCGGGTCGCCTTCGAGCACGACCCGGCCTTCGAGCATGCAGATGACGCGGCTCGCAACCTTCAGCGCCCGTGTCAGGTCCTGCTCGACCAGCAGCACCGTCGTGCCCTCGCCGATCACGTCCGCGAGCGACTGGTAGACGGCATCGACCACCACCGGCGCAAGGCCCAGCGATACCTCGTCCAGCAACAGCATGCGCGGGTTGCTCATGAGCGCCCTGCCGATCGCCACCGCCTGCTGCTCGCCGCCCGAGAGGTTTGCCGCGGCCAAGTGGCGGCGCGGCCTGAGCAGCGGAAAGACCTCGAGGACCGATTCCACGTTCCACCGGCCCGGGCGACGCGACGCGGCGACGCGCAGGTTCTCCTCGACCGTCAGTCCTCCAAAGAGCCGCCGGCCCTCTGGCACGAGCGCGATCCCGAGTGAGACCCTCCGGTGGGCCGGCAGCCGCGTGACGTCGACGCCGTCGAAGACGACGCGGCCGCCGTGCGGCTGGTGCGCCCCGGCGACTGACCTCAGGAGCGTCGTCTTGCCCGCCCCGTTCGCACCGATCAGGGCGACGATCTCACCCCTGGCGACCTCGAACGAGACGCCGCGCACGGCCTGCAGCAGGCCGTAGCGGCAGTCCAGGGCTTCGACCGATAGCAGCTTCATGCCCCGCTGCCCAGGTACGCGTCGATCACCGCCGCTTGCGAGACGACGGCCTCGGGAGGGCCTTCCGCGATGATGCGCCCCGAGTCCATGCACACGAGGCGGCCGACGACCTGCATCAGGACGTGGACGATGTGCTCGATCCAGAGGACTCCGATGCCGCTGTCCCGCAGGCCGGCCACCGTTTCGACCAGGTCCGCGGACTCGGCGTCTGTGAGACCCCCGCCGATCTCATCGAGGAGCAGCACTGACGGCTCCACCGCGAGCGCGCGGGCCAGCTCCAGGCGCTTGCGCTGCAGCAAGCCCAGGCTTTCCGCCCTCCGGTTGGCGAGGTGCGTCAGGCTGGTCTGGTCGAGGACGTGAAGGCACAGGTCGTAAGCCCCCGCACCACGCCGGCGCCCGCCGGCGGTCGCGCCGACCAGCACGTTCTCGAAGACCGTCATGCCTGCGAACGGGCGGGGGACCTGGTGGGTGCGTGCGATGCCCAGCTTGCAGCGCTCGGCGGCGCCTTTCGACGTGACGTCGCGACCTCGGAACACGACGCTGCCCGCGTCCGGCCCGAGCGAGCCGGACAGGACGTTGAGCAGCGTGGTCTTCCCGGCGCCGTTTGGACCGACGATGCCCACGGCTTCGCCCTGCCTCAGCGCGAGATCGACGCCGTCGAGCACGGCCAGGGCGCCGAAACGCTTGCGCACGCCGACCGCGGCGAGAACGGCCTCGGTTCTCGCCTCCATGCCGTTTGTTTTATCCGGAATAGGGCTGCAGCGTCGAAGCGATGGGTACGTTGGGGTCGGCCGAGTTCTCGCAGATGGCAAAATCGATCGGCCAGTGCGAGACGCCTGACTTCCACTGGCCGCCGATGATCGGCGTGCTCACGACGTTCGGCACCGTTGCGGTCCCGGGACCGAAGTTTGGATTCTTGCTCCAGTCGAGGTTGCCGACCGGAGTCTCCACGGTCAGCGTCTTCATCGCGTCTGCGATCTTCTGCTTGTCCTTGGGATTGCCACTCGCCTTCAGCACCGCAGCCGCGACGTCGAAGAGCGACAGGCTCGCGCCGAGCTGCTGGTTCCACTGCTTGCCCGTGGCCGACTCGTAGCCGTCGCCGAGCTGCTTGCTCGTCATCCCGGTCAGCGACGACTTGTACGGCCACGTCGGGGCCCAGTAGACGCCGGACGCGAGGCCGTTGCCGATTGAGCCCAGCGCCGTCACCTGGGACGGAAACAGACCCGTCTTCGCGATCTGGCCGATCTTGACGTGCTTCGTGTATCCCTGCTGTTTGGCCTGGGTCCAGAAAGTCTGGAAATCGGGGGGGATCGGGAACGTGTTGAAGATCTGGCAGTCCTCGCTGATGAATTTCTGGATCTGCGCGGTGTAGTCGTTGGTGCCGTCCTCGTACGGCCCCGGGTCGACGATCGTGTAGCCGGCGCTCTTCAGGAGCGGACCGAGCGCGCCGCGGATCGCGTTGCCGTCCGCGTCGTTCGGCCACATCACGCCGACCTTCTTGTTGGTGGAGACCTGCGGCCACAGGTGTGTGTACGCCTGGAAGAACTGGAGCACGCCGAAGCAGTAGTGCCAGGTCCACTTGAAAGGCGAGGGCTGCCCGATCTTGCCGCCCCGGCCCAGGTACCACGCCTCCCATGGCACGACCGTCGAGATGCAGGGCACTCCGGCCGCCTCACATGCGTCAGACACCGGGTTGACCGTCTCCGGCGTCGAGGTGGTCAGCATGAGGTCGACCTTCTGGCCCTGGATCAGGTCGCTGGCGACCTGCGCGCCCACCGACGAGGTCGATTGGCCGTCGCGCGAGACGATCTCGATCGTGTAGTTCGTGCCGCCGATGAAGAGGCCGGTCTGGAAGGCCTTATGGGCAAGGCCGATCACATACGCGTCGGGCTCGCCGAAGCCCGCGGCCGGGCCTGTGATGGGGCTGACGTAGCCGATCTTGATCGTCCCTGAAGGAGTCGAGCTCGACGATGTGAGGCATGATTCGAGAACCCCTGGGACAGCCAACCCACCGACGACAAGACCAGTGGTCTTGAGCATCTCGCGACGTGTGATGGACACCTGAATTCTCCTCCCGTGTTCAGGCGCGGACGGCAAACCAGAATTGCTCCGTGTACCGACGATCGGAGTTTGCGCCAGTTCATAATGCCCGTCAAGGGTGGCGAGCGACCTCCAGTTCGAACCGCCGTATCTCCATCCCGCCTACCGCGCGACGGAGCTGCGGGCGCCCCGCAACGAGCCGGTGACGTTGGCTCGCGAATGGTTTCACCGGGCGCCCGGACCGGTCTTCGGCCGGATCCCGATGCGGCCCGGGGACGCGGACCTGACGCGGCAGCACGCCGGAGAGCCGCTGGGCGAGCGGATCGTCATCAGCGGCCGCGTGACGGACTCGGATCGGCGCCCGGTGCGCAGGACGCTCATCGAGGTCTGGCAGGCCAACGCCGCCGGCCGGTACATCGACCCGGTCGACGACCATCCCGCCCCTCTGGACCCCAACTTCACGGGCGCCGGCCGGTGCATGACCGACGATGATGGTGCCTACCGCTTCGTCACGGTGAAGCCCGGCGCCTACCCCTGGCGCAACCACGCCAACGCCTGGCGCCCCGCGCACGTGCACTTCTCACTTTTCGGCCCGTCGCTCGCCAGCCGTCTCGTCACGCAGATGTACTTTCCGGGCGACCCGCTGATCCCGCTCGATCCAATCCTCAACGCCATACCGGACCGGCGCGGCCGCGAGCTGCTCATTGCGAGGCTGGACCTCGACACCACCATCCGGGAATGGGCGCTCGGCTACCGCTGGGACGTCGTGCTCCGCGGACGCGACGCGACGCCCGCCGAGAGCTCGTGAACCCGACCCCGTCGCAGACCGTCGGGCCGTTCTTCGGCTTCGCTCTACCGTTTTCGGACGGAGCCGACCCCGCGCAGGCGGGCCTGCCCGATGCGATCCGAATCGAAGGCCAGGTGCTCGACGGTGCGGGCGATCCGGTGCCCGACGCGCTGCTGGAGCTGTCGCAGGCCAACCAGTTCGCACGCTGCCGCACCGACACCGAGGGCGCGTTCCATTTCACGGTCAGCACGCCTGACGCCGCATTCTTCGACCTGGTGGTGTTGGCGCGTGGCCTGCTTCGGCATCTGAACACCCGTGTCTACATGCCGGGCGTGGAGGATGACCTGCTGGCGGCCATCGATCCGCGACGGCGCCACACGTTGATCGCCAGGCGCAGCGGCGACGTTCTGCAGTTCGACATCCGGCTGCAGGGGCCGGACGAAACGGTTTTCTTCGCGGTCGATTAGACCGCCATCAGGAGGTGGGAACAATGTCAGACGACCTGCTCGAGCGCGGCCTGAAGGTACGCCGCGAGGTGATGGGCGACACCTACGTCGACCGTGCCCTCGCAAGCGGAAAGCCCGTCACCGCAGAGTTTCAGGAGCTCCTCACGCGCTACGTGTGGGGCGAGGTCTGGACGCGTCCGGGCCTCGATCGCAAGACGCGCAGCGTCATCACCATGTCGCTGCTCGTCGCACTGGGCAAGGAGCAGGAGCTCGCGGCCCACATCCGGGCCGCGTTGAACAATGGGTTGACCAGGGACGAGATCACAGAGGTCCTGCTCCACACCGCGGTCTACTGCGGCATCCCCGCCGCCAACGCCGCCTTTCGCGTCGCCGCCGAGGTCCTAATGTAGGAACCGGAGTGCAATCGATCCTTCCGCTGGCGTCCTCGCTGCTGAGCTTCGCGTTCGCCGCCATGGTGCTCGACCAGTGGTGGCAGCGGCGCCGCGCCTTCCAGCTCGTCTGGGGGATCGGGCTCGTCTGGTACGGGGTCGCGGCGGGCACGGAGTTCCTCGGCTCGGCGTTCGGCTGGAGCGAGCCGCTCTACCGCACGTGGTACCTGGTCGGGGCGTTTCTCGTCCCGTCTTACCTCGGCGCCGGCACGCTCTACCTGCTGAGCAAGACCCGGTTCGGCTACTTCGTGGCCGCCTCGATCGCGCTGGGAGGCATGTTCTCGCTGGCCGCGACCGCCAGGTACCCGGGCTCGGCAACGGGGGGATACATCGCCCTCGGCGTGGCGCTCGTGGCGGCGGCCTGCGTGGCGACCGCGACGGCCGCCCGGCGCGACCTCCAGGCCCACGTCGCGATGGGGTTTCTCGTCGCCGGCACGCTGGTGGTCGCCGCCCTGGTCATCACCGCCAGGCTCTCGGGAGGCTACCTCGACCCGGCCACGCACGTTCCGGTTGCGGCCGCGTTCCCCGGCTACCTGCGGGTGAGCAGCGTGCCGTTCAACGCCGGCGGTGGCCTCGCCCTTGTCTTCGGGGCGCTCTATTCCGCATACATCTACATGCCCAAGAAGCGTGCCGTGGCGGCCCGATTCGGCGTGCTCGCGATCGCGGTCAACTTCCTTACCTCGCTGCCCGGCGCGGCGACCGCCCTTTTCCAGGGCAAGCTCAACTCACGTGTGCCGGCGACGATCCTGATCGCCGTCGGTGCGTTCATCCCCGGAGTCACCAGCAGCCTGAACCGCTTCGGGGTGACGTGGTCTTTCTTCCTGGGCGAGTTCTTCGGAGTGGTCCTGATCTTCGCCGGCTTCCTAGTCAGCGAGGAGGTGTTTCGCAACGTGCGCATCGGGACGACCATCTGGTCTCGCGCACAGTCGACCTCACTCGAAAGCGAGGTCGGTTGAGATCTCGATCGACTTCTCGATGCTCTTTGCCACAGGGCAGCGCGAGGCGTGGAACGAGTGCGAGCGCTCGGCGGCCGCGCGTTTGTCGTCGGGGCAATCGCGGAGCGTGTAGTGGACGCTGATTTTCTTGATCACCAGGACCTTGTCCTCGAGGTAGATATCGCCCTCAGCCTCTGAGGTGAGCCGTCCCTCGCTCGCGTCGATCCCGCGCGCCTCCAGCGCGCCACCCAGGGTCCCGGTAAGTCAACCAGCCGCCGCGGCGACGACGTAGTCCAGGGTGGTGGCATGCTCCGGGTACTGGCCGGGCGCCGTGCCGTAGTGCTCGCGGACGGCGCCGTGGGTGCCGAAGGTGATCGGCTCCGTCTCTACCGGCAGGTAGGCCTTGCGGATCGGGCCGCGCTCGCGAACGATCCTAACCTTTGATATGTAGACGGGTCTGACGGGCTGCTCCACTCGATGAGCTTACCGCCGGCCGATCAGGTCATCGCCCCACGCCGAAGCCACCAACTTGCTGAGAGCGCTTTCAACGCCCCGCTTGACCTGATGGGGGCGGCGAGGTCTACTAGCGGCGGCGCATGGACCCGGTTCCACGGTCTCAGGTCACCCTCGACCTGGTGGCGCGCCTGGCTGGGGTGTCGCGAGCGACCGCCTCCCGCGTTTTCGGCGGCAACCCCGGTGTCAGCCCGGAGGCTCGCGCAGCCGTCAAGCGAGCGGCGGCTGAGCTGGGCTATGTCCCCACCCAGGTGGCACGCAGCCTGGCCGGCGGGCGAAGCGAGTCGGTCGGCGTGGTCGTCCCGGATCCGCAATCGAGTCTTTTTCTTGATCAGCAGTTCCCGCGCCTCCTGTTTGGCATCGGCGAGGAGCTGTCAGCGAATGGATTGCAGATGGTCCTCTTCGCGCCCCAATCGCCGGCTGATGTCCAGCGGCTCGAGCAGTACCTGGCGGGCGGCCACGTCGACGCCGTGATCCTCCTCACCCTGCACGAGCACGACACCCTCTCCGTCCGCTTGCAGGCCCGAGGCATCCCGGTGGTCTATGGCGGCCGGCCGCCGGGTCGCTTCGACGTCAGCTTCGTCGACGTCGACAACCACGCCGGGGGAAGGAGTGCCACCGAGCACCTGATCGAACAGGGCAGGCGGCGCATCGCCCACATCGCGGGCCCGCATCGATCGCCGGCGGCGTCCGCGCGGACTCAGGGTTTTCGCGAAGCGATGTGGAATTCGGCCCTGCGCTCCGACCTCGTCGCGTACGGAGAGATGGACCGCGACAGCGGCGAGCTTGCGATGTCGCGCCTGGTCGCCGAATGCGATGACATCGACGGGGTGTTCGCCGCTTCAGATGCCATGGCGGCCGGCGCGATGTGGGCGATGCAGGTCCTCGGACGCCGGGTGCCCGACGACGTGGCCATCATCGGCTTCGACGACTCGCCACTCGCCGCCGCGACCCAACCGCCGTTGTCGAGCGTGAAGCAGCCGATCGAAGCGATGGGGCGTGAGATGGCCAGGCTGGTGCGCACAAACGGCCACGCGACGCAGCACTTGATCCTCAGCCCCGAGATTGCGGTGCGGCAGTCGACCGTGGCGGCGCGCTGACGGGGCAGCTCCTCGATGGACGCACGGAGCGCGTCGAGATTGGTGGACCCGAGGGGATTCGAACCCCTGACCTTCAGACTGCCAGTCTGACGCGCTCCCAACTGCGCCACGGGCCCACGCCACACGACCTGCCGAACCATTAAAGGATACCGTCGCCTCCGGCGATCCTCGGCCGCCGCTACGATCTCGGATAGCCCAAACCAAAAGATGCAAACACGCGAGATCAGCGCACGCGAGCTCATGGGCGGCGGATACATGGCGCTCGCTGACGGTCCCGGCCCACATCCGGGCGTGGTCGTCATCCACGAAGCCTATGGCCTCAACGACCAGATCAAGGACGTGACGCGACGCCTCGCCGCCGCCGGCTACGTCGCGCTGGGGGTCGACCTCTTCGCCGGCCGCAATCGCGCCGTGTGCATGGCGCGCTACATGGCCGGCCTGCTGACCGGCTCCATCGACCGGTATGGGATCGACGACCTGAAGAGCGCGTTGACGTACATGGCCAGGCTCGACGCGGTCGACGCGCAGCGGATGGGCGCGATCGGTTTCTGCATGGGCGGTGGTTTTGCGATCGCGTGGGCCTGCACGGACCCGCGCCTGAAAGCGATCGCGCCGTTCTATGCCACCAACCCTCGCCCGCTCGAAGTCACCAGGCGCCTGTGCCCGGTGGTCGGCTCCTACCCCGAAAAGGATTTCACCGCCGGAGCGGGACGGAAGCTCGACGAGGCCATGACCCGCAACGGCATCGCGCACGACGTCAAGATCTACCCCGGCGCGCGGCATTCATTTTTCAACGAGATGGGACGCGCATACGACAAGGCGGCGGCCGATGATGCGTGGAGCCGGGTCTTGAGGTTCTTCGGAGAGCAGCTGGGCGGGACGACTTAACGGCCGACATGAACGTGCTGGTCACTGGTGGCACCGGAACGCTGGGCCGGCACGTGGTCATGCTTCTCCGGCAGTCCGGGCACAGGGCACGCATCATGAGCCGCGAACCTCGCGGTCACGTCGACGCGGTACAGGCAGACCTCAGGACCGGAGAGGGATCGCGAAGGCTCTCGCGGGGATCGACGCGGTCATCCACGCCGCATCCGCGACGCGTCAGCCGCTCAGGGGACGGTCGACCGACGTGCTGGGGACTCGCCGCCTGCTGGGTCTGGCTCGCGAAGAACACATCAAGCATGTCGTCTATGTGTCGATCGTCGGCATCGACAGGTCCGCCTATCGCTACCACCGGACCAAGCTGAAGACCGAGGCGGTGGTGCGGGAGGACATCGTGCCGTGGACGATTCTTCGCGCCACTCAGTTTCATGACCTCGTCGAGATCGTGCTGCACGGCTTCTCCCGCTGCCTGCCGTCGTCGCTGTCCCACTCAACTGGAAGATTCAGCCCGTCGACTCGAAAGAGGTCGCCCACAAGCTCGTCGACGTAGTGCTTGGCGAACCTGCCGGGACGCTGCCCGACTTTGGCGGCCCGGAAGTCCGAACCTTCGAAAGCCTGGCGCGTGCGTGGCTCATCGCGCGCAAGGAGAACCGGCGCCTCGTCAACCTGCCCATGCCATTCCGGTTCAGTCGCCAGTCCGTTGATGGCATACTCACGACTCCCGGCCACAAGGACGGGAAAGTCACGTTCGACCAGTACCTGGCCGAGAGGTATCCACTCTCATGACACGACTCGTCGATCGCTTCGGCCGCACAGGTTTCGCCGCGCTGACGAGCCTGATCTGGGCGCTGCCGATGGCCGCGTGGGCCGGCTCCGCCGACCTCACACCCATCGACCAGACGGCCTTTCCGTGGATCGCGCTCACGATCGGGCTCGTGATGCTCGTCGTGTGGATCGTGCTCCTGACCCGGCTGCGCTGGATTCCGGTGACCACCCGCGAGCGCCGGTTCGACATTCGTCAGATGTCGCGCTCGGAGAAGCGATGGACGCTGGCAACCATCGCGTTCGGCACGGGATTGATCGCCTGGCTCAACGGAGCGGCAACCGTCGACTGGCAGCCGCTGACGAGCGCTGTCGGCGCGGGAAAGGCCGGTCCGATCGTGCTGGCCTTCGCCCTCGCGGCCTGGCTCGTCGTGATGGTCGCCGGCATCTGGTTCAGCTGGCGCAAAGCTTCAGCCGCATTTCAGGGACGACTCCACCAGACCGCCCGCGCCTGAGTCGCGTCCTTACTTATATATGTGTCAGGCGGCTTCGGCCGTGCGGGCCAGGTTGCTGAGCAGCGTGCCGAACTCTTTCGAAACCTGAGGCCCGAGCACCGGACCCATCACCGGCCCGAGTGGACCGCCCACCTCGACGGTCTGGCTGACCTTCGTCTTGCCACCTGCCTGCTCGATGCGGCAGTTGAATCGGAACTTCGTGCCAGGCACGACCGCCGTCAACAGCGCGAAGCCGCGACCTGGCTGAACGTCGACGAGCTGCATCTTGTGGTGCTGCCCGCTCTTGGTGTTCATGACGCCGGTCGAGCCCGAGACGAACCCGCCGTCCCAATCCATGGTCGAGACGTTGGGATTCCACCCGCCCCAGGTCGACATATCTGACCAGACACGCCAGACCTTGTCCGGCGAGGCGGTCGTTTCCACCGATGTCCCGTACTCGCGCGCCATCGCTACCTCTTCAGGCTGCTGAAGAACCGGCCAGGCGCTCGCGCGGCACCTCAACTATCTGACGTGTCTTGAGGAAGTTGAGCGAGACCACGCCCGCCACGAGCAGCAGCGCCCCGACGAGCTCGATGGGTCGCAGCGGCACGCCCTGTCCGACGGGTGGCGGCAGCGAGAAGATCAGGAAGAGGGCGAGCGGGTAGCCGAGCTCCGCCACGGTGGCGAGCGAGGCAGGCGTACGAGAGAGAGCCAGGTAGTACAGCAGCATCGCCAGCAGGCCGGGCACCAGCACGATGCCGAGGAAGCTGGGCAGCTGCGAGGCCGAGTAGCCGCTGAAGGCTGCGCCTCCCTTGTCGATGAGCACGATGACCAGCAGCACAGGAAGCGCCAGCACGAACCGCATGCTGGTGGTCACCGGGAAGCTGACGTCCTCAAGCGCGTAGCGGCCGAGCACAGTCCCCCCCGCCCACATGACCACCGCGACCAGCACCAAAAGGCCGGCCATCAGCTCGGGATGGCGGATCCGCCATGGGGCGGTCGGGTCGTCCGCGAAGACGATCAGGTAGACGCCGACGAGCGCGACCGCGGCCAGGGGCCAGAACGCGCGCTTGCGCCGCTCGCCCAGGAAGATCCGCGCGAACGCGATCCCGAAGACAGGCTGCAGGAGGTAGAGCAGGTAGACCTCGTGCAGGACGTCGAAGTTTGGCGCGGCCGGGTTGGTGAAGGAATACCCGATGGCCTTGGTGAAAAGCACTGTGGCCACCGCCTGGGGGCCGATAGCGATCGCAGCGAGGGCCAGCCATCGCCGCGGGCTCAAGCGGCGAAGTGCGCTGGCGTTGACGATCACAACGGGCAGAAGAAACAGGCTGATGAGCAGGTCCTCGACCAGGACGATCTGGCCCGAGCTGAGCTGCTTGGTCAGCCCGGGTCGGAAGTAGGCGTCAAACGCCCAAAGAGCCGCCGCCACGCTGACCAGCGCCACCGAGCCGGCTTCGAGGAATCGTGACCGCGGCCTCGCGAGATTCATGCCATGAGGGTATCGGGTTCGGGGAGGCGCCTATTCCATGCCGGCGGCGAGGCCGAGGACGGTGTCCTCATCAACGCCCAACTGGAGACTCACCTCCCCGTGCTGGACGACGTAAATCTCCTCCGGCCGGTCGTGGCCCTCCAGGCGCCGCTCGCCAACCGACACCAGGCGGATGTCCTCACGGAGGATGTCGGCGACGATCGAGTAGGTCGTTTCCGAGACCAGGATCTGGTTGCCGACCGCGCGCCGTCGAAGCTTCGCGCAGCGGTTTACTGCCGGCGATCGGTAGTCCCTGTCGGCGGCGTCCGCCTCACCCGTCAGGACTGCCATGCGGACCGATAGAGACACGCGGTCGGGCCACTCCTCCGATTGGACGGCGAGCTGCCCTTCGAACGCCGCGACCACCGCATCGGTGGCGCGCAGAAAAACGGCGAAGAACGAGTCGCCCTCGCCTCGCTCCTTGAGGACGATCCCGCCGTTGGCTTCGATCGCGGACGTAAGAAGATGGTCGTGCCGGCGCATCGCCTGGTACATGGACGCGCGGCTGTGGATCCACATCGGCGTCGACTCCACGACGTCCGTCATCAAGAACGTGACGATGCCGTCGGGCAGCGACGACCCCTCGTCGACCTTGAAGGCGGTCCCGGGCGAAGTCGTGGTCGTGCCCTCCACCGCCGCCCTCGGGAGCAGCGTGCCCTCGACGACGAGGAAGTCGTCGATCGCGTACGCGCGGCGGAAGAAGTGCACGTTGTAGGAGGGCAGGAAGCTCCAATCCGAGAAGTCGGCGGCGAACTCCGCGTCCCGCGCCACATCCGTCGAGACCGCGAGAATGCGGCCGAGCTTGGTGATCGCCAGCGGGTCCAGGGCCAGCGACTGCGCGATCTCGGAGCTCAACACCCGTCTGTCTTCCTGGTCGGCGGCGACTGCGATCTGAACGAGGTGGACGAAGTTCTCCAGGTCATGCTGCGGCTCGGGGAACCGCTGCATCTGTTCGATCGACAGCTGCATCTCGACGCTGTCTCGACCGGCCCCGTCGGCGCCGTTGGATTCATGCGAGTCGTCCGAGACAGGAGCTGCGCCAAGCATCGAGAGCACGCTCTCAAAACTGTCCGCCACCGCAAACTCGCGCGACGCGCGCCGGTACGCTTCGCCGACCGACGCCCACTTTCCAGTGGTGACGAAATAGTTGGCGGCCGCGTGCTCATACAGCCACGCTGAGCCGGCGAGCTGCAGGTCGAGGTTCAGCGCGACCTGCAGGAAGTCGACCGCCGTGCGATAGAGCTCGGTGACAAAGGCGAGCGGTCCGATCTCCGCGACCCGAATCTCGCGGTCGAGACCGGCCGCCGGGTTGGGCCTGGACGCGCCGTCAACGTAGGAGAACAGCTCGACAGCGACCACGTCGCCGTGGTTGCGCAGCCGCATCCGCGACTGGGAGACACGCGGCCCGGGACCACCAAGGTCGGGCGAATCCACGACATGGACGTGGCCGCCCGGGCCCCAGGCGCGCTGGATCTGCGGCCGCAGGTCGGATATGAGGCCATAGAACCGTTGCATGAAGACGAGCGCCTCGCGGCCTCGACCCATGTCGTAGCCGTCCTGACGCACCGCCCGGAGGTCCGCCTCCAATGCGGCGATCAGCCCGCCCCTCAGTCCCACGACGCCTGACTGCACCCGCTCCTTTCCCTCAGGCCGGTCCAACTTCCCCCGGAGGACCGCTCCTGAACGAGAAAGAGTAGACGGTTCGAGGCGCCAAAGCGCTGCTTACGCGATGCAATGCATACTGCTTTGGGGATCGAGTTCGAACCTGGCTCGAACGGGCTTCAATTCGAGGAGGCGTGATGAGCGACGAGACACCTGGCGGCCATGCCATCGAGACCCTGCAGGTCGAGGATCGCCGCTACCCGCCAAGCCCCGAGTTCAGCCGGCAGGCCAACGCCGGGCCCGACATCTACTCGAAAAGCTTCGAAGATTTCTGGACCGAAGAAGCCAACCGCGTCACGTTTTTCGAGCCCTGGGAACAGCTCTACGAATGGAAGCCGCCTTATGCGAAGTGGTTCGTCGGCGGCAAGCTCAACGTTTGTTACAACTGCGTCGATCGTCACGTCGAATCCGGGCTGAAGGACAAGGTCGCGTATCTCTGGGAAGGCGAACCCGAGGAGGAGCGCCAAAAGATCACCTTCGGCCAGCTGCAGAAAGACGTCGTCCGCTTTGCCAACGCGCTGAAGAAGCTGGGCGTCAAGAAGGGCACCCGGATCGGCATCTACATGGGCATGATTCCCGAGCTGCCGGTCGCCATGCTCGCGTGCACGCGGATCGGCGCTCCATTCACGGTCGTCTTCGGCGGGTTCAGCGGCGAGTCGCTGTCAGGCCGCATGAACGACATGCAGTGCGAGCTTCTCATCACGCAAGACGAGGGCTGGCGCCGTGGCAACCGCGTTCCTTTGAAGGCGAATGCGGACGCCGCGCTCGAACAGTCGCCGACGGTGAAGCGATGCCTCGTGGTCAGGCGCACCGGGGGCGACGTCAACATGCAGGCGGGAAGAGACCTGTGGGCGCACGACGTCTTGAAGGAAATGGACGACGACCCAAGGACATGTCCATGCGAGCCGATGGACTCAGAAGACCTCCTGTATCTCCTCTACACGAGCGGCACCACCGCCAAGCCCAAAGGCATCATCCATACGACGGCCGGCTACCTCGTCGGGGTTTCGACCACCCACCACTACATCTTCGACGTCAAGCCGAAGTCTGTCTTTTGGTGCGCGGCGGACATCGGCTGGGTCACCGGCCACAGCTACATCGTCTTCGGACCGCTCGCCAACGCGACCACCGGGATCATCTACGAAGGCACGCCGGATTTTCCCGACAAGGACCGCTGGTGGAAGATCGTCGAGCGCTACAGGCCCGACATCCTGTACACCGCGCCGACCACGATCCGTACCCACATGAAGTGGGGACCTGAGTACGCGCAGAAGCACGACCTCAGCTCGCTTCGCGTCCTCGGCAGCGTCGGCGAGCCGATCAACCCCGAGGCGTGGGTCTGGTACCGCGAGCACATCGGCGGCAACAGGACGCCGGTGGTGGACACGTGGTGGCAGACCGAGACCGGGATGATCCTGATCACGCCGCTGCCGGGCATCACGACGCTGAAGCCAGGGTCGGCGACCAGGCCTTTTCCCACCATCGACGCCGCCGTGTTCAACAACGCCGGCGAGGAGGTTCCGCCGGGCGGCGGCGGGTACCTCGTCATCCGCAAGCCGTGGCCGGCGATGCTGCGTGGGATCTTCGGCGACCCGGACCGGTACGAGAAGACCTACTGGAGCCGATGGAAGGACACGTACTTCGTCGGCGACGGCGCGCGGGTCGACGAGGACGGCGATTTCTGGCTTCTGGGTCGCGTCGACGACGTCATGAACGTGTCCGGCCATCGCATCTCGACCATCGAGGTGGAGAGCGCGCTGGTCAGCCACCCTGCAGTGGCGGAGGCGGCGGTGGCCGGCCGGAACGATGCCCAGACGGGCCAGGCGATCGTCGCGTTCGTGACGCTGAAAGGCGGCCAAGATGGTTCGCCGAAGATGCTCCAGGAGCTGCGCGACCACGTAGGCAAGGTCATCGGCAAGTTCGCCGCTCCGGCCAACATCGTCTTCACCCCGGAGCTGCCCAAGACCCGGTCGGGCAAGATCATGCGCCGCCTCCTCCGCGACGTCTCCGAAAACCGGCCCCTGGGCGACACCACCACCCTCGCCGACCCGGCGGTGGTGGCCGAGCTGGCGCGCCGTGGCCGGGAAGAGGCATCGAAAGAGGAAACGTAAGAGCAGACTTTCCGCGTGAGGCTCGATCCCGCCGTCGAAGCGCCCACCCGTAAACCGGACGCCACGGCCAAACGGCCGGCGGTCCGACCGGCGCAGCGGGCATGGCGACCGCGCCGCGTCCGGCCGTTCGTCAACCTCGGCGCCGCCCTGCTCGTCTCGGCCGCAGTGCTGTACGCCGCCTTCCTGCCGGCCGGCCCGCTGCCCGCGCTCGGCCCGGCCTTCAATCCCGTGACTGGCGCCTGGACGATGGCCGCCGACGCCCAGGTCAGCGACCGGATGCTCCACCTCGCCGGGCTGCAGCAGCCGGTGAGTGTCACCCTCGAGGCGAACGGCACAGCGCACATCGCGGCGCAGACCGACCACGACCTGTTCCTGGCCACCGGCTACATCCACGCGCGCTTCCGCCTGTTCCAGATGGACTTGATGCGACGCCAGGGTGAAGGTCGTCTCTCCGAGGTATTCGGGAAGGCCGCCCTGGACACGGACCGATTCGAGCTTCGGCTTGGCCTTTTGAGGACGGCGCGGCTCGAGTGGGGCCAGCTGCCGGCTGGGGATCCCACGCGCGATGCGCTGCTCGCTTACGCGCAGGGCGTCAACGACCGCATCGCCGAAGCGGAATCGAGCCACCAGCTTGGTGCGATGTTCACACTCGTCGGCTATCGGCCGAAGCCATGGACCCCGATCGACACGCTCGTCATCAAGGGCGACATGACGCAGACGCTCAGCTTCGACGACACGCCGATCCTGGTCGCCTTGATCAACAAGTCGCTCGGCGCCGACCTGACCTCGGAGTGGTTTCCGGTCTTGCCGCCCAACCGCCAGTCGCCCTACGACCCAGGTCCATATCCCAAGGCTGCGCTCGCTCATATCCAGACGATGCGCACCATCACGGACGCGGAGGCGCAGTCGGCCGACGCTGCTTATCAGGCCATCGCATCGCTGCCCGCCGGGCTCCTCAGGACCGAGGGCGCCAGCAACAACTGGGCCGTGGCACCTTCGAAGAGCACGAGCGGCGGCGCCCTGCTCGCAGGCGATCCGCACCTCGACCTGACGCTTCCCTCGATCTGGTTTCAGCTGACCCAGGACTCGCCGGGTTTCCACGTTGCCGGCGTCAGCATCCCTGGCACTCCGGGAGTGTTGCTCGGGCACAACCAGCACATCGCATGGAGCCTGACCGACGCGATGAACCAGCAGACGTTCTTCTATGCGGAGAAGGAAGACAAGGCGCATCCCAACCAGTACTTCTGGAAAGGCGCCTGGCAGACATACACGAGCGTCAGCTACGACATCCCCGTCGCCGGCGCGGCAACTGAGCACCTGGTCGTCACGCTGAGCGTCCACGGGCCGGTCATCAGCGACCGCGGCGTAACCACGTCTTTGTGGTGGGGAGGCAACCTGCCCTCCCAAGACCTGACGGTCCTCATGCACATCGACCAGGCGAGCAGCTGGCAGGAATTCCGCGACGCCCTGCGAGGCTGGCACTCGCCCACCCACAACTTTGTCTACGCAGACGACCGCGGGAACATCGGGCTCATCTCCGCCGGCTATTTCCCGCAGGTCGCGAAGGGCCAGCCCGGGCTGCCGCTGCCTGGCACCGGCGAATCGGACGTGACGGGCACGATCCCGTTCGACGACATCCCGCAGGTCTACGACCCGCCGAGCGGAATCCTCTGGTCGGCCAACCAGTGGCAGGTGACGCCCAGTTACCCCTATTACCTGGGAACCGCCAACTTCTACGACCCCGGCTATCGAGCCAACGAGATCCACCGGGTGCTCAGTGGCCCGGGCAAGCTCAGCGCGGCCGACATGATGTCCCTGCAGACTGACACGCGCGACTTTCTGGCCTCGGAGATCGTGCCAGTGCTTCTCCAGTCGCTGTCGGCCGAGAAGCTGAGCCCAACCGAGTCCGCCGCGCGCGACCTGCTCGCAGGCTGGGACTACCGGATGGACACGAGCTCGGCCGCGGCGTCCGTCTGGTGGACGTTCTGGCAGTCATACATCAGCGAGACATTCGATCCCTGGTGGAAGTCGCGATCGGTGAAGGTGAAACGGCAGGACGTCGAGCGCATGCTCGGCCAGGACCTGGAGACATGGACCTTGACCGACCCCACCAACCGCGCCTTCAGCGCGCCGGGCGTGGGCTCCCGTGGGGCCGCCGACGCCCAGCGCACCGCCTTCCACAAGGCGATCGCCGGCCTGGGTAAGAGTCTCGGCTCCAATCCCCGCTCCTGGACCTGGGGCCGGATTCACACCCGCGAGCTCACCAACCTCGCGCTGATCACGAGCCTGAACTATGGCCCGCGCTCGGAGCGCGGCGACGGCAACACCCCCCTCGCCGCGGGAGGCGCCAACTCCACCTCCGGCCCGAGCTGGCGGATGGTGGTCGACTGGGGCTCGGCCGCGTTCCAGGGCGTCTACCCGGGCGGTCAGAGCGAGAATCCGGCGTCGAGCTGGTATGTGAACCGGGTCGACACGTGGTGGGATGGACGGCTCGACCCGATG
>Ga0209648_10000444_pt1 | contig 31427 bp, 22 predicted proteins | sample GraSoi2013_115cm_FD_185830 | JGI IMG/M metagenome (GOLD analysis project Ga0209648, IMG submission 185830) | Grasslands soil microbial communities from the Angelo Coastal Reserve, California, USA - Sample 9_17_2013_115cm (SPAdes) (version 2) | ecosystem: Environmental > Terrestrial > Soil >...
TGGAGCGTGACGAGCCTTTGTTTGAGATTTCCACTGACAAGGTGGACGCGGAAATTCCATCGCCGTCCGCGGGCGTGCTGAAGGAGATCAAGGTCGGCGAAGGGCAGACCGTGCCGATTCAAACGATCGTTGGTGTGATTGATGCGGCGGGCTCCGCAGCCGCGGCACCAGCGTCGGCAAAGACGGCTGCGCCCGCTCCTGTAAAGGCTCCAGCCCCGGCAGCGCTGAGGCCTGCGGCTCCTGCTGCGGCCGCCGCGCCGGTTGCGGCTGGTCCTGTTTCTTCGAGTTCCACGGGCGAGCGGATTCACAGTTCTCCGCTGGTACGGCGCATGGCTAAGGAGCACGGCATCGACCTTTCCAGTGTGGAGGGTACCGGCGCGGGTGGGCGAATCAGCAAGCAGGATATCGAAGCGGTGATCGCGGCTGCTTCCGCGCCGGCTGCCGCCGCGCCGGCTTACTCCGCTCCAGTGCCGGCAGCGTCTTCGCGGCCCGCGCCTCCGCCACCAGCAACCGCGCCGGGGGGCTCCGGCGGACAGGCGCACGTAGCGCTCGAAACGGCAGTGCCGCGCGAAAAGATGTACTTCGGCAATTACGAAGTGCAGCCGATGAGCACCATGCGGCAGCGCATCGCCGAGCACATGGTGGCGTCGAAGCGCGTTTCCGCGCACGTGTACTCGGTCGATGAAATCGACATGACCAAGGTGGCCGCCTTGCGCGCGAAGTCCAAGGACGAATTCGAAAAGCGCTACGAGACCAAGCTGACCTTCATGCCTTTTTTCGTGAAGGCCGCGGTCGCCGGGCTGCGCTCGTTTCCGACGCTGAACGCCTCGCTCGACGGCACCAATGTGATCCTGCACAAGGAGATCAACATCGGCATCGCCGTGGCGCTCGACTGGGGCCTGCTCGTCCCGGTGGTGAAAAACGCCGACGAGAAAAACATTCTCGGCATCCAGCGCAACATGAACGACCTCGCGGAGCGCGCCCGTTCGAAGAAGCTGAAGCCCGAAGAGGTGCAGGAAAGCACGTTCTCGATCACCAATCCGGGCGTCTTCGGCGGCTTGTTCGGCCTGCCGGTCATCAGCCAGCCGAACGTCGGCATCCTTGGTCTCGGCGCCATCGAGAAGCGCCCGGTGGTCATCAACGATTCGATCGCCATCCGCTCGATGTGCTACGTGACGCTCAGCTACGACCATCGCGTGGTGGACGGCGCAATCGCCCACCAGTTCCTGCACAAGGTGAAGGAGACGCTCGAAAACTGGAACGAGCCCATTCTGTAAGACTTCGCGCCGGTCGCGGCTCCGGGCAAAAAGTTCGCGAACGGGCCGCGGCCGCTGGCTTCGTGCCTTATGTGAAGAGAAGCTCCCTGAATCAGGGGGTTTTTCTTTTCTTAGGAGAGCATTCGCTCTTTCTCGGTGTCCGAAATTGGGATGAGTGTTCCCGCTAGTGGCCAGACTGAGGCCCTTCCTTCCACCTCGATTTCACACAAGCCATTCAAGATAAAGCCGTTATTTACACGCATCGCTGGCAGCCTGGCTGCCCCTATTACGCCGGAGCGGGCGGGACACCCGCACCTTGGGATTCAGGGGGTAGCCCGCCATGGTGACCGCGACGCTCGAAATCTCAGGGGACCGCGAGACGATGCAACCGCGAATTCTGATCGCCGATGACCAGCAGGACGTCTTGGACGCACTGCGGCTGCTGCTCAAGGGGCACGGCTACAGCATCGAAACCGTCAATTCGCCGGCGGACTTGCTGGCGGCCGTGGGGCGCCAGCAGTTCGATATTCTCCTCATCGATCTGAACTATGCGCGCGACACCACGTCCGGCCGCGAAGGCCTGGATGTTCTCAGCCAGTTAAGGAAGATCGAAGATGCTCCGCCCGTGGTAGCCATGACCGGATGGGCCACCGTGGGTCTGGCCGTGGAAGCGATGCAATACGGCGTGAGCGACTTTGTCGAGAAGCCGTGGACCAACACGCGGTTGCTGGAAATTCTTCAGAAGCAAATCGCGCTGGGCCGCGAACGCCGTGAATCTCAGCGCCGCGCCGCGGAAGAAGCCCGGGCGCGGGAAGAGGCCCTGATTCATCAGCAGGAGCAGGAACGGGAGATCGCCGAAGCCAAAGCCATTCAGGAAAAGCTGCTGCCGCGCGAGATTCCGCAAATGCCGGGATATGAAATCGCCAGCGCGTGGCAATCGGCCCGCCTGGTAGGCGGCGATTATTTCGACATTCTCCCGCTGGACGAGAAAACGCTGGGAATTTGTATCGCCGACGTGGCTGGGAAAGGAATGCCCGCCGCTTTGCTGATGTCCAACTTGCAGGCGGCCGTGCGCGGGCTCTCTTCCCCTTCCCTGGCGCCCAATCTGCTTTGCAGCCGGTTGAATTCCATTGTTTATCGGAATACGGAAAGCGACCGCTTCATCACCTTTTTCTACGCGCATCTGGATGGTCCCATGCGCCGTTTGGCTTACGTCAACGCTGGCCACAACGCGCCCTTCGTCGTGCGGTCGGACGGTTCGCACCAACGATTGCCGGAGGGCGGCGTCGTGCTGGGGGTCTTCGCCAGCCGGAATTATGAGATGGGCTCGGCGCAGTTATTTCCGGGCGATCGGGTAGTTTTGTTTACCGACGGCGTTACGGAAGCGTGCAACGCCGCGGGCGAAGAGTTCGGCGAAGCCCGGCTGCTGCGTTTACTGGAAGATCACCGCACATTGTCCGCCGGTCAATTGCAGGCGAAAATCCTGGCCGTGGTCGCCGAGTTCAGCGGCGGCCGCTGGCAGGACGATGCCACGCTGCTGGTGCTTGCCGTAGACGAATAGAACTCCTGAAATGCCAGCGTGGTGCGGCATTTTCTGCCCAGATGGCAATCATCAGTCACTGGATCGTGGGCTTCAGCTTTGGCACCCAAGTCGCGAAGTGATCCATCCCTACGGGTTCGATCCCCGCGTCACGCAGGGTGTCGCGCACGAAGCGATGGCGTTCATTCTCAGACAGCAGCGGAACGTCGGTCACAGCCGCAAACTCTGAGGCGAAAGGCGCCCGAGCGGCAATGCGCGCCGCGGTGTACGCGTAGAGCTTGCAATCGGCAGGAGCGCGAGAAACGCTGAGAGTTTGCACGTAGCCTCGCGAGCCATTTCGTCGGTAGCTATAGTCGATGCGCATGGGATCCCCGGGAAAGGTAAACTCCGTTACGCGCGTCGATTTCTGGATGCGATCCCAGAGTCCGGCAGCCTTCCAGACCTGCGAGCAGTAGTCGCGGATCGTCGCGCGACTGCCAGGAGCACCGACACGGGCAAACTTGCGCGGCGGAGCGACGTGTTCAGCATAGAGCCGTTCAAGCTCGGCATCCAGGTCATCCGCGTGGACTCCTTTTTGCGGTGCCAACTGCAGTCCGTTTGAAAGGGTATTGTTCCAATCCTCAATGAGCTTCTGGAGTTGCTCCCCCACATCCGGAGTACCACCTAGTTCCGCCTGCCGATTTCGCAGGTTGGTGGAGAACTGGTCTTCGAGCTCGTCGCGAAAACCGCGTAGCACGTCTTCATCGGCAGCTGGCTGGAGTCGCCGGATGCGCGCATATTCGTCCTGCTCCTCAACCAGCCGGAGGCGCAGCGCCCCGGTCAGGGGATCAAAAACGATCACTCCAATGTTGACCCACTCATCGCGCACCAGATCCGACGTGTAGCGCAAGACATGGTAGACAAAACTGCTGTTGTTGAGGGGAGAAATGAGATCAGCCATAAGTCACGTCCAATTGGGGAAAGGATGCCGGGTTGTATTTTTCGCCGCCAGCAGCAACTCCGGCACCTTGGTTCGGCGCCGATAAAGCTGTTCCGCTAACCGAAACAACGCATCCAAGTCGTCGGCATACCATTCTGGCGGAATCTCGTGAATCAAATCATGAAGCACTCGTTCAGTGATATGTTTTTCAAGCCGCTCGATCCAGGGACCGAACGACTCGCGCCCTCTCACACCTTCGTAGACGCGATTGCGGGCGTACAGGCCGCGCAACGGAGCATCGGGAAAATTCCACCCGCCGGCATTGAAGCAAAAACCCTGGTCGATCATAACCGTGCGGTACCTCAACTCCGCGGTTTCGAGTCCGTTGCGCTGTGCTCTGAAAAATAAGGTCTGGCGGCCGTTGGTGTTGCAAGTCCATTTGTCAAAGACCAGCATGCCTGAAAAATCATGCAGATTTTCGACCTCCATCAATTGCTTGTCGGGCAGAAAATCAAATAATGTCAAACGATGGGGATCCCCCGGATAACGAGACCCAAATTGCAACCCCGGTTGGCATGGAATATGTGTTCGCGGCATCTCCATGCACAGGTCCGGAGTGAGCCGAATCAGGTCTTCCCTGACAGAAATAATTGCCACCGGTGTTGTGGGGAGCCCCAATCGAGCCGCCAATCTCGTCCCAAGCAGTTCATTGACCAGAACGCGCGTATGCTGCGGATTATTTTGGAACTTCACGACGTAGTAGTAGCCGTCGTCGCAACGCATCAGATGAGACTGCGCACCGCCTCTCATCCGCCGTATCTGCTCTAAAGCCCGCAACATGCGTGATTATGCTAATAGTACTTGCTGCGTACGGCAAGCGCCACGCTGCACCTGCGTTCCCCATTCCTGAATCGAGATCGCCCTCTTTCATTCTGGGAAGTGCCTCGGATTCCCGCAATCCCACTCCGGGATCTGACTTCCCGCAAAATGAAAAAGCCGAAACGTTCGTTCCGGCTTCTTCCCAAACGGTTCTCTGGACTCCAAAATAACTTACCGCTTCTTTTTCTTCTTTGCCGGCTTTTTCGCTTTCTTCTTGGCGGCCATCTTTTTGGGCTTCGATTTTTTTGCCTTTTTCTTCGGCGCGGCCTTCCTCTTCGCCGCTTTCTTGGCCGGCTTCTTCGCCGCCGGCTTGGGCGCAGGCTTTGGCGCGGGCGCCTCTTCCTCGGGCTCCTCGCCGACGATCACCAGCTCCTCTTCTTCGGTTTCGACGATCTCTTCCGTTTCGCCCGTCAGCTCCTCGTCGTCTTCCAGCCGGGACAGCTCGTTGTCGTCTTCGAAATTGTCCTTCTCGAGATCCATTCCATCCTCCCCTCGGGGAATCTTTGGGCCCCAGTCGCAAAAGGGTCCCATGGGTAGCTGTTCTGGCCGGAGTTACCTAAAATTGCGCCCCGCCCTTGAGCCGTTGTTACCGTACTCTCCGGGCGTTGTCAAGCATTCTGCAGCATTCCCTGCACGAGACTGCCAGGCTTGCGGCTAGCAGGACAAGAGCAAATTGTGGCAGACGGGAAGTTAAGTTTCATCCCGGCTCGTAATTCATTCATAAAACAAGACTTAATTGTGACTTGCAGCGACTGCTCCGCCCGCGCTGCTGCCCGCCGCCCGCGGAGCGGGTTTCTTCTTTGACCTGGATCGCGCCCGCACGGGCAAAGTTTCGGGAGTCCCGCCGAGCGCATAAATCCGCAGCACCATGCCGCGGCTCACCTTGTTCGCTCTCAAGCGATTCCATTTGCGCAGGTCGTCCGCACTCACGTTGAAGCGGTCGGCGATTCCTAAGAACGTGTCGCCGCGGCGCACGCGATAACTCACCAGCCGGCGTTTCGTTTCTGATGGCGCTTGCGTCGCGGGGATGATCAGCTTCTCGCCCGCATCGAGCGCGGCGCTGCGCTCCAGATTATTCGCATCGGCGATGGACGCAGCCGTCACGCGGTATTTCTTGGCGATGGACGTGAGCGTCTCTCCGGTTTCCACGCGATGCCGCCGCCAGCTCACCCACTTGTCAGGAGGAATCTCCGCGATCTCCGCGGAAAATTTTTGCGCCGTGCCCGGCGGCAGATGCAGTTCGAAAGAAGGATCTTCGGGAGTCGCCAGGCGCAGCAAGGAAGGATTGAGCGAGCGAAGCGTCTCCACGTCGACGTCAATCGTTTCCGCCACCAGCCGCAGATCGATGGCCCGCCCCGGCTTCACAATGTCGGTCGGGACCGCCGCCTCCGGTTCGGCCTGAATATTGTAGTGCGCCGCATCCTTGGCGATCAGCGTCAGCGCGATGATGATGGGCACATAATTTTTCGTTTCCCGCGGAAGCACGTTGCGCTTGTAGAGCTCCCAGAAATCGGCGTAACCGGTGCGCTCGATCCCCTTCTGCACGTTGCCCGGGCCGCAGTTGTAAGCGGCCATCGCCAGGTACCAGTCGCCGTAAAGCTTATATAGGTCGCGAAGATGCTGGGCGGCGGCGTGCGTGGCCTTCTCGGGATCCTGGCGTTCGTCGATCCACCAGGTGTGCCGGAGGCCGTATTGCTGCCCGCGGTAGGCCACGAATTGCCAGATCCCCCGCGCCCCCGCGCGCGAAAGCGCCAGCGGCTGGAAGGCGCTTTCCGCTTGCGCCAGGTAGATCAGGTCCTGCGGCATGCCCTCTTCCCGCAAAACGCGGGAAATCATCTCGCGATAACGCCCGGCGCGCCGCAGCCCGGTTTCCACAATGGCGCGACCGCGCGGCGTTTGGAAGAAATTGAGAAACGAAAGCACCTGGTCGTTCACGGTCAGCGGCAGGTCGTGCGAAATGTTTTTAGCCGCTTCTTCGGCCCGGTCCTTCAGCCGCGGATCGACCGGAAAGGTCATCTCCGCCACTTCGTCAATCGCCGCCGGCACCGCTGGTGCTTCGCTGAAGCCGTCCCCGGCGCGGAACGCCTGCAGCTCGTAGGCATACACCGTGTCCACCACGCGGTGAAACAGTTCGCTCAACTGCGGGTCGCCATTGGGGTCGTAGCCGCTCTCCAGCATCCAGTCGATGGCGTCGTCAAAATCCTTGCGCGCCGCTTCCAGATGACCGGCTTTGAAATTCTGCTCGCCCGAGGCGAATTTTTCCCGCACCTTCTGGATCAGGTAGTCCTTCGCCGCCGGAACCGGCGGCAGCAGCCAGACGTACTGGCGGCGCGGCGGATTCTGCACCGGCAAAGGCGCCAGTTCCGCCGGAGCCTGCTGCGGAGCGGCCTCGGGCGCCAGCGCCGGAACGCGTGCTTGCACAGGCCTTTTCCCCGCGTCCTCGCAACCCACAAGGCCTGCCGCCAAGAGCAGGGTACCCGCCGCAATCTGCAGCCGTCGCATCATCTCTCCATGGTAAGGAGCGGCTCACCCCAAGGTCAACGCTTTCCGGCAAGCTGGGGGTGACGCTCTCAGTACAAACCGGGGACGGCGGCGGCGCCGATCCGGGCGTCCCCGGTTTGGGTTAGACGCCCCGGCGACGTTTTCTGTCTCCTCGGCCTCGATACGGTATTTCTCCACCAGTCACGAGCCACCTCGCTCCCCTTGCACTCCACAACACCGCCCCAAAAACCCCTTGCATCCTCACCCCAACCGTGGTATCCTGTCTTTGCGTTTGTTGCTCTTGTATCGCCTTTGGGTAGTAAAGCGGTCGCAAGGTCACACTTGCGGCCTATTTTTTTGTTCGGCGGTCCGCTTTGCGGTCCTCCTGAACGAAGCTTGAAGACGGCCGCGGCTCTGTTGAGGGGCTCGGAACTTGTGGCATCAAATAGCTCAATGTAGTGCTCAGCCGTAACCCGGTTGACAGAAAAGAGTAAAGCAGTGAGTAAAGAACAAGGTACCGTGAAGTGGTTCAATGCCAGCAAGGGCTTCGGCTTCATCCAGCGCCAGAGCGGTGAGGACGTTTTCGTCCATTTCTCCGCGATCGTGGCTGATGGCTATAAGACGTTGAACGATGGCCAGGCGGTTGAATTCGAAGTGTCCAAGGGCCCCAAGGGCCTGCAGGCCTCGAACGTTTCGCCCCTCTAACGGACAGCTGATCCCGGCCTAATCGGGCTTAACCCCGATACGGGCGGTTTCAGCGTCACTTCACAAAGATACAAAACGGGCGTCCCGCTTCAACTCGGGGCGCCCGTTCTGCTTTTGGCCCTCTTGGAACGCCGGCATCCCTGCCGGCGCCGCTGCTCTTGTAGGGGCGCAGCGTGCTGCGCCCCCTTCTCTGCCCTCCGAACCAAGTCCTTCGGCCTTTTCTCTCCCCTCTCTCACCACCAGCGACAAAGACCTCGCCCGCGTCGAAAAAGAGCTCGACATCCTCTGGACTGTGTAGCGTCACTCTTTCCCCCGGTGTGTGGGTCCCGGCGAATTGTGTCGGGAAGCCCGGCATCTTTCGTTTTCTATCTCATCTCTCGTAGTACTAATGAATGACCTCAACATCATGTTAAATTATCTTGACATAGCGGCCTCAACTGTATATCTTGGGTGTTGACGACTCCCCGGCAATCCAATGCCGGTTCGGGCAATCTATATGATTGCCCTTCTTTTTTGATCCCCAATGCCTCCGCGCACTATCGTCTACATAGACGGGTTCAACCTTTATTACGGCGCCGTCCGCGGCAGCGCCTTTAAGTGGTTGAACCTGCAGCGCTTCTTTCAGTTGCTCAGGCCTCACGACAATATTGTTAAGGTCCATTACTTCACTGCCTTGGTCGATGGGCCGGCCAAGCCCAATCAAGATGTATATCTCCGGGCGCTTGGAACTCTTCCGCTCGTAAACATCGTTCTCGGCAAATTCAAGAAGAAACATGTGCGATGTTCTAATTCTGCGTGTACTTTTACGGGTGACCGCTTTTTCTCAGTCCCGGAAGAAAAGCGAACCGACGTCAACGTCGCGGTTTTCCTGCTGGATGATGCCTACCAGAATCAATGCGACCACTCGATTTTAGTCAGTGGAGATTCAGACCTAGTGCCCGCCATCAGCCTGCTGAAAGTCCGTTTTCCCCAAAAGAGAGTCACCGTCTATGTTCCCTCCAGGAATCCCATGCGCGGGGCCGCCGTGGAGCTTCGATCCGTCGCCGATAAGCACCGTACCCTTCCCCTCAATCTCCTCCCCTTTTCTCAATTCCCCAACGCGCTCCCCGACGGCGCTGGTGGTCTCCTGCACAAACCCGCCTCTTGGTGAGAAGAGGTTTCTGGACGGCCTAGCTTGGCTCCCTCCCCTTTCTACTTTCCGCCTTCTAGTTTCTAGTTTTCCAATCCCCTCGCCACCAGCGACAAAGACTGCTCCCTACTTCACCACATTGAAAGTTCCTCGCCTCCACGATCTTCGCCTCGCTACCGCCAAACGACGACAGCCAATTTGCCTCCGGTTTTCCCCCCGCCGCTCTCAGCCCTGCTCCTGCAGATTCCGCTCAAACGTTTTGTGATGGCGGCTTCTTCTTGGGGCCGGGCCCCGGAAGGGTGGGCTCCCGAGAACAAAGGTTATTGAGTATTTCCAGAAGCGAGAAAAGGAACGCGGAGACCATTCCAGCAGAGAGGACCACTGAAAATCATTTCGACGCAAACCGGAAGAAATCCCGTTGCTAGGCCTTGGAGCCAGAGGGTTTGTTTTCCCTGCGCGCGTCAATCAAAACGACATCAGGGTTGGACTGGAGCTTTAAATCCTTCAAGACGCGCTGTACCTTTCTCAGTTCGTGGGCCGATCGGTACACAATCACTTTAATCGACCTGCGCGCATCACTTGCTTTCTGGTAGGTCTCGGCTTGGCGTTCGAGATTGCGCTTGAGCTGTGAGTTACCTGCCAATTTGAATTCCACAAGCGTCTTGTCCGCAGAACCACGTGAGATCTTGAAGTCGACCGGCCCGCGCCCGTCGTTCACCTCCCGACTCACGTCGGACTGTGTGCCAAACCAGATGAGTCTGAAAAGGACATGCACATCCTCTTCCCGGCCAACCGGCTCTCCGTCCAAGTAGAAGATGCGATGGCAGCCCTTATTCTCGATGCAATCCCTCAGGTAAGCAATGCGTTGATGAGCTTCTTCGTAGGTTGTGCCAGATATTGCATAGAAGCCGAGCGTCTGGAGCAGGGCAGCTACTGGCCGGATCTGATCGATGTAGAAGCGCTCGGATTGATGTACCCGTTGCGCGCTCACGGAGGTTGCGCGGTCGCCATTCTCCTCCTTGTCCTTGATGTAGTGCTCAACGATCACCGGATAGGCCTTAACCGTATCCACGCGCGCCTGATTGATCTCTTTTTGCTTCGGATTTTTCCCCAAACGCTTCTTCAGATAACTATCCAACTGTGCTCGGAGGCTCGCATTCGGCAACGCCTCCACAATCTCATCGAAACGCGCGACAAGCTCAGCCTTATTGATCCACGTTTCCTCCCTCGTGAGGATATCGCGCGGGGTAAGAATGACGTACTCACTGCGGAACGAGGGAAGGTCGAAGTGACCCGGCTTCCAACTCTCAGTTTCGTAATCGAAGGCGACCTTATCCACGGCAAAGGTCTTTCGGTTCCCAGAAGCAATATGCTTCACAGCGAAAGTCTGCGTGTAATCAAGAAGAAATCCCTTGATGAGGTTAGCCGTGAAATCACTAACGTGGTCCCTTCCGACCCCGGTGCCGATCAGGCAAAGTTTCTCAAGGTGACTGCCCCGTGTCACCCGCTCATCACCGAACGAGCTAAAAACGGAGTTCAGGTTTTGATTGAGAGCACGCGCGAAGTCTATGCCGAGACCGCTGCCACGATTGCCGCTTTTCGAGAAGCCGAGCCAGTTCTGATGGATTTCCTTGAACGTATACCGGGCTCGCAAAAGCCCATCTTGGACGTCGCCCTCCGTCGATCTATCACGAAGGAAGCTCAAGTATCTGATTATCTCAGCGTGCAAACGCCGGTACTTAGGCTTACGACTGTTAAAGAGCAGGAACGGGTCGATGAATAGAGGCAGGTCATTTACCAAGGAGATGTCAAACGCCCCGTGGCGCTCCAACAGACGCCGCCGGACTTGGAAAAAATCTGAGAAGTAGATATCGACTTCTAGCTTTGGCTTCATTCTTGGCCCGAGTCTGGCACACGCTCTATTCTTGCAGCAAGGAGGAGCGGCCAGCTGACCAAATCTGAAAGCCTACCTTCCACAATCAACCGGCCACCGTTGGATAGATACCATGAGAAATACATATAGGTAATTAATATTGTTGGCAGATATAGTTTGCGGTATTCTAAAGAGAATCTTCGCAAGGAGGATGATCCCCATGGCCCGCCTTCCCCTCTTGGCGATTCTGTCGGTATTACTATCTGCCGCCAGTTACGCAAAGGATCCGTTTTCCCTCTCAGGCGTCGTAACCAACAGCACGAATGCCAGCAAACCGAGTCGTGCCTCCGCCACCTTCAGCTTTGATGCCCAGGGTAGCTGCGTTCTGCGAATCGAAGCGCCTCTGTACGGCTCTGGTCCCTGCGAAGTCAAACAGATGGCAGAAGCAACGCGAATTCTAACCATTCTCTCTACCGGACCGAGCGGGCAAATAACTTGGACTGGAGCCGTCACCGACGCTGGCTGGGAGGGGTCCTATTCTGTTGAGTACGCAAGTTTTCCACAATTACCCGAACACGGGACTTTCGCGCTGAAACTCGACCAAACGCCAGCTGCCATTTGGCTGACCGACGTACTTACTACGGCCGAGTTTACGAGCGACGGAAAGGTTTATCACATTCTCTCCGAACGTAATCTGGCCTATATTTTAGACAAAACTTTTTCGTACATTGGGATTCGCCTATTCCTTGATGACAAACAGAACCCCATTGTTCGCATTGAAGATCACAAGGACGGTTCGCTATTCATTGATGCCAAATCCAACCAAACTCTGATGGAGTGGCATACAGACGGGAAGGACGGCTATTTCTCAAAGGCCTCAGGCGCCGTGACGTCGTATTACGACCGCTTCATGAACGCTACGCCATGGTCAAGTGTGGCTGTGGACGGTCAGACCATTTATGCGAAGGAAAACGGCGATTCCGTCGAACTCTACGACACTTCTCTCAAACCTTTGAACATTCGGAGCGCGAAGACATCGTCCGGTAAGGTCTATTGGACGAGAGGTTACGAGAACGGATTGACTGAGTATTTTGACGATTCTATGAATTCTTTGAAATGGTATTCCGCTGTCCGAAACGGAGAAACATATTACGCGCACGTGAACGGGAAAAAAGTGAAGGTGTATGACGCCAACTTTCAGCCCGTCCGACGCAAGAGTGGTTTCTGGTCGAACTTCGGGAGAGGACTGGCTGCTGGGTTAGCCGCATACGGGCAAGCTTTGCAGGCGCAAGCCGCGGCGGCAAATCAAACGACTACTTACTCTCCCCCCGACACATCCTATGACTCGAATACACAGCAGATTGGCAACATTGGATATTCAAACACCACTGGTTCTGACGGGTCGTATTACAACACCCTGACTCAAAGAATTGGAAACATCGATTTCTCAACAACGACAGGGTCGAATGGCTATTACGCCTCAACAACAAAACAACAGATTGGCAATTTCGGCTACCTGAGCGGCTACTCCTCCAACGGGTCAATCTCGGGTACAACACAACAGATAGGGAGTTTCAACTACTCCAACTACACGACGCCCGGGGGGCAGTGGAACGGCACCAGCCAACACATTGGGAATTTCACATATCACACGATCACCGGGCCAGACGGGTCAGTTCACACGGGCGCAACGCAAAGAATCGGAGATTTCTTGTACACGACCATTGAATGATGCGGGTTTTCTAGTCCTACGAGGTCCTCAATCCATGCCAGCACAAGTGGGGATTTTCTCTTCACAATTCTTCAGCTTTCATTTTCCGATTTCCATCTGTTCTTCGCGTCCCCATTGCAACAACCCGCCGCCACCTTTTCCAGCCGCTCCAGCGTGTCGGGAATACCGGCGCACCAGCAGAACCAGCGCTGCCGCCTGAGGATTCGGCTTGGCCCGGCCCTGCTCCCATTTTTCTAGCGTCCTTTCGTTAATCCGCAGCGGCGCGCGCAAACACCGCTCGCGAACACCGCATCCTTTTCCGAGTCTCGCGGATAAACTTGGAATCCACTGCCGGAAGCGGCGTCACTTCCTCCTTGTAGCCCCACAACGTCAACTTCCCCTCGCGATGCCTCTTCATCGCGTCTACACCCTCCATCAACTCGTCGAAAATCTTCCTCTTTGCCATTACCGTTTCCTCCTGCCAGCCTCGCGCGCCGCCCACACTTCCAAATCCTAGGCAGCTGCTCTTCTCTGCTCTCAAGGTCCTGGAAGCGGATAGAGCGGGAGGCCCGTCAAGCGCGCGATGCGGGAAAAATCCTTGTCGAGAGTGAACACGCTGGCGCGATGCTCCAGCGCAATCGCCGCGATGAGCGCATCAATGGTTGTCAGGCTCACGCCCTTGGAGCGGGCCAGCCTGAAAATCGCCGCCGCTTCCCGGTAGGTTCGGAAGCCGCGGGGCTCGAGCATTTCCCATTGCGAAAGATAGTGTTCGATCCGGCTGACATCCCGCGTGAGGCCCTGAAGGATTTCGGCGACTACTACCCCAGTCAGCGCAAACGGTTCGGCGTCCCTGATCATCCCCCGCAGCTCATCGCCGGCGCGCCCCGGTGCGGAGCTGAAAAAATCGATCCACACCGAACTATCCACCAGGATCATCTATAGATTGTCTTTGGATCGGGCGCGGTTCCTCCGCATTGCTTTCAAGTCGCCCTTCCAGATCCCCGATCCATAGTGGCGAAGGATGCCTTTCCGGCTCTCCGAGCGCACCAGCAGCTCCAGCGCCGCGTCCACGATTTCACGCTTCGTCTTAAGCCGCGTCAGCTTCCGCGCCTTGCGCACCAGCTTCTCGTCAATCACAATGTTCGTCCTGCCCATACCCAAAGCATACACCATTTCTTGATACTTTGGTGTATAATTCGGGCTCTCGCGCCTATGGTCTGCCACCATTTTCTACTTTCTAGTTTCTGATTTCTGGTCTCCCTATTCTGACAGGTAGGTGGACGAGCGCGGTGGAATTCTCTGCTAGAATCAGCGGCAATGCCTCAGCGCACGTTGCTCCGTTTCCTTTTGCTCGCCGCCCTGGCCGTGTTTGCCGGGTTTCTTACTTTGGCTATCGCCGTGCCCATCGAGCCGCAAGTTCCCGCGCCGCTCATCGCTCTCTTTTCACCCGGCCTGAAGCTCGCCGAAGTCGTCACGCCGGAAACCGGCAAATCCTTCGCGTGGACCTTCGGCTGGTTTCTGCGCATCGCCATCGTCGCAAACGCATTTTTTTACTTCGCGCTCTTCGCCCTTATTGCCTACCTTGCGAATCGCCGCCGCTCCAAATAATTCGTACCTTCGGCGGCTCGCTGGTGATGGATGGAGTTCGGACGGTGAAACGGGTGAGCACGCAGACGAAGAAAACTGACAGGCGGGGAGCACAACTCTCCCAAGAGTGCCCCCCACCCATCAACAACCAGTCAATGGGAACAGACAACCGCACGGCGCAATGTCGATTGAATGCGGCCGCTTGTTCCGATTGGGCTTGGCTGTGCAAGTAGTGTCCGGACCTGCCGAATCGTTTCACGCCCGGGACCCGGTTTAGTCTGGTTCTTAGTCGTTTCCCGTCATCGCGACGCTAAGAGCGCGCCCCGCCTGCCCTTGGATTCGATTTCCGCTCGGCAGTACCGCAGCACCTCGTTTGTATTCTGAACCGATTTTCCGTCGACGTTATTCTCATCCGCGGGAAGAAGATCGAGCACATGCCCGAACTCATGCAGGAGGGTGAGAACTTGAGCGTGCATCGTATCGCCCGCGTAAGGCCCCACGTTTGTCCTGCGCGGACCACGAAAGCTCGCAGGTCCGCCTTCTTTCCAAACCTCAACCATGTTGGCCATTGGACTAAAAAATGCCCCGTTTGTATTGATTGTGATCGTTGCGTATCGTCCGTCGCCCTGAAAAACCCAGGCGACATACGGATTCCGGAAAATGATCATGTTACTTGGGTCTTTGGATGTCAGGACAAACTCCTCTCCTTTGCGGTCCACTTCAAAGCTGAGCGTTCGAAAGATGTCCGCTGGATTCGAGTCCTTTTCCCGGAACCACGCCGAACACGCGTTTTCGGTTTCTAGAATTTCGAGAACCTTTTCGCGCGCCCGCAGAATTTTTTGTCCTGGCTTCCCCATTCTTGCCAAGTCCTCTTGCACCGGATCTCTGGGCGTAAGGCACCCGATTTGCGCCGGGCTTGCGGGATTGCACGGGTTCACAACTGGCACTTTCAGCGGCGGCGTATCGCAGGGGGAACCCAGATCGCTGCTTGCCACAGTTGCGGCATTCGATTCAGCGGCTGCGCTCCCCGGCTCTCTTGTGCACGGTGCACGGCCAAGAGACATGTCAGCGAGGGGCATAGGATCAGCAGTGCGACGGATGAATTTGGCGGCCTGCGGGAACGCAACCGTCCCGGAAAGGCTCGACATGAAAAGAACGGCGACGGCCCGAGTGTTCCAAAGCGCGGAGTACATCTTTTCTCCCGCCCGGACCTCTCACTCACCACAGACCGTCCTCAGTGGCTCGCTTCCTGATGGCCGTCAACCGGAAGCGCCCAAGGAACGGTGAAACCTCGATCCGGGACTAAAGGGAAAGACGAAGTCCGCGGAGCAAAGCCACCTCAAACGTTTATGGAATGATTGTCAGCGCGGTATGAAGTTCTGAATCCTGAACGGGAAACTCTTACCTGCGTGAAATTCGGAAAGTAACATCGCTAAATTTAGAATATTGACTGGCAGGAAGATCGCGTTCGAACGTTGAAACGATTCCACTTGGCCCGCGCGGAGGGAAACAAGGCGAACGCGGTGGCCTGTGACTGCAAACTGTTAATTCATTTTGCGGCCTGCTCCGAGATGTAGTAAGGCGAGTTGGCGGTGAAAATGCGCTGGTTGCCGCGGACGAGGAGCGTCCATTCGAGGAGCCGGGCGCGCTGGTTGTGGAGGAAATATTCATACCAACGATCCTCCACCAACTCGGGAATGACGACGACGATCTTCCGGTCGGGATGTTTCTCCGCGAGTTTGAGAATGTATTGAACGATGGGAACAATGACGAAGCGATAGGGCGATGGAAGAAGAATCAACTTGGGCGGCTCGACACCAGCGGCGCGGAAGGGCTGTTCCACGTAGCGTTCCCAGTCCATCTGCAGGAATTCCGAATGATCGCCCGGGTCGACGTGGACGGCGATAATTTCCGGGGAGAGCCGCGAGGCAAATTCGAGCGCCTGTTTGGTGATGCGGCTCCAATGCTCGACGGGCACGACGACAATGGGCCGCGCGGCTTCGTTGTCGAGAGCGACGGGCGCAGCGCAGCTCGTAGCCAAACTGACCATGTGATAGTGACGGCGCACCAGGCGGAAAAGGAAAATAAGCAAGGGAATAAAGATGACGGTGATCCAGGCGCCTTCGGCAAATTTCGCGACAAGGACCACGATGACCGTGATGCCGGTAACGAATCCTCCGAGGCCGTTGACCAGAGCGCTCTTTATCCAATGCGGTCCGCGATTTTTCCGCCAGTGCTGCACCATGCCGAATTGCGACAGAGTGAAGGCGAGAAAGGCACCGACGGCATAGAGCGGGATCAATTTGTCGGTGACTCCGCCGAAAAGAACGAGCAAGACGCAAGTTAAGACTGCAAGGACGACAATGCCGTAGCTGTAGACCAAGCGGCGTCCGCGATAACCGAAGGCGTGCGGCAGATAGTTGTTCTGGGAAATGGAGCGGCAGAGGCGCGGGAAATCGGCGAATGCGGTGTTCGCGGAAAGAGATAGAACGAAGAGAATCGAGGCGATCGTGAGGTAATAAAAAACGCCTTTGCCGAAAACCGCGGCGATCAGCATGGAAAGAAGGCTCTGGTAGCCGGGCTGGCCCGGGTCGGTGGCCGCGATGCCGTAGACTTTGACGAGATAGGAAATTCCCGCCAGCAGAACAGCCAGCAGAAAAATGATGACCGTCAGCGCGCGCTGCGCGTTTTTCACCGCGGGCTCGCGAAAGGCCTTCACGCCATTGCTGACGGCTTCGACGCCAGTCAGCGCAGTGCAGCCGCTGGCGAAAACTTTCAGCAGGAGCCACAACGTGACGGCTTCGGTCATGGCCGGCGGGGGCGGCAGCGGTGTTATTGGCACGGGATGTCCACCGCTGAGGGCGACGCGGAGGAGCCCGCCAACAATAGTGATTAGCAGCGTGCCGACGAAGAGATACGTCGGCACCATGAAGGCTACGCCCGCTTCGCGGACGCCACGCAGATTGAGGATGGTGATGACAACAAGAATTGCGACACAGAGGGCCACGGTATGCGGCTGCAGCGAAGGAACGGCGGAGACCAGCGCACCAACGCCCGCGGAAATGCCCACGGCCGCGGTGAGGATGTAGTCCGTCAGCAAAGCGGCCGCCGCAAGAAGGCCGGCGAAGGCGCCAAGGTTTAAGCGGGCTACGGTATAGGAGCCGCCGCCGGAGGGATAGGCGGCGATCGTCTGGCGATACGAAAAGTAGACGATCACCAGCAGCGTAATGATGGCCGCGCTGATGGGGATGATGTATTGCACGCCGAGCAGGCCGAGAGGAATCAGCAAGCTGAGGGCGGCTTCCGGGCCGTAGGCGGCGGAACTGAGCGCGTCCAGGCCAAAGATAGGGATGCCTTCGCGGACGCCGATCTGTTCGGCGCGCTCCTCGCTGGTCTTGATGGGCTTGCCGATAATGGCGTCGAGGATGTTCATGAGTGGTTGGGCCAGAGCGCGCGCAGGTTTCCGGCGTTTCCATTTGCAACGAGATACGGTGGAAAGTCAACTGGCTGGAAAATGCGAAGTAAGGATGTAAGGAAGTAACGAGGTAAGGAAAAGAAACGCGACTTACTGCTGATGATCCCGCCGAGTCCTTATCGGATACAAAAAAGGTCCCTCGGCTCCCGATGATCGCTCGGGACAGACACCCTTCACCGGGTGTCTGGTCAACCATAACCGGGACCCCTACCCCGTGTTTTCTGTAAGTGTTGCATCTAAAGGGTTTAGTTAGACCGTAAGTCTTTTGTTTGCAACAGTTGCGGGGAGATTCATAAGTGTTGCAGCTAAAGGACTTAGAGAAGAGGCGGGAAGGAAGTAACGAGGTAAGGACATAAGGAAGTAAAGAAATGGACGGGCCCGGCCCCGCGGCGAAAGGGTGAAATAAACGAGTTTCAAACCGGGAAGCAGAGCTATACACCCGGCAGTTTTTAGAGAGAGTGCGGAACTGCTTGATTGCAAAAGAGTTGTGAAACACTCTTTGCGTAAAGAGTGAAAAGAGCGAACCAGGAGCGGGTGACACCCGGCAGTCTTCGTAAAAGCACATTCTAAAGGGGTTACGAGCGTCACGGTCAAGAGTCGGAGTGCAAAGGCTTGTTTTTGAAGAGGTTAGCAGGGGCTGTTTTTCGTCACCGACGTGACTGTGACGGGATCCTAGCCGAGTTGGGAGACTTCTGGGAGAGCCAAACAAGAGCGGCCGAAGTGCCGCACGGGGGGCGAGGGAGGCGGGTCGAAGATGGGCTCGAACTATCAAAGAGGATGGTAGCACGGGAGTTAATGCCTGTCAAGGATAACTTGTTAGTGATTCGAATGGACGTGGCAGGGTTGACACAGTGGGGTTCAAGTTGGCCGAGGGAAAGGGTTTGCGGGAAGGGTGGGATTCGAAAGAATTGTGGAAATCTGAGGAAAAAGTCAAAGGACTACGGAGGTTGAAAGTTGAAAGTAAAAACCCTGAAGAACCTTGCCGCGCTTCTGGAGGGCGCGAACTATCTGTCTTCCCTTGGCGCGGGGAAGACGCGTCATACAGAGATTTGCTGAATTCCGACGAGTTCGAGCGGACCGACGTGATTGTTAGCGTCTTGCAGACAAAGTGCAATGACCTCGCGCACGCGTTTCATAAGGGTGTCGAGACTCTTGGCCTGGGTGTGACAACCGCGAAGGACGGGAACAGTGGCGACGAAATAGCCTTCTTCGTCCTGCTCGATCAGTACGGTGAATTTTCTTTTGGGCTTCACGCTAGTACCCTCTTGCAGGAGATTTTAGCATGAAGAAGGCCAGCTGTTGCTGCGACGGAGGCCGGCAGGGTTGACACAGTGGGGTTCAAGTTGGACGAGGGAAAGGGTTTGCGGGAGGGGGTCCCAGTAAAGACCACCGGGATGCAAAAACCGCAAATTCCAAAGAATTGTGGAAAAATGTGGAGAAGTCAAAAGCCTCGCCTTTCGCGAAGCGCGAAAGATAGCCCACCCGAGCTAAAACTGGCCCGCAGCTAAGCCGAAAAAAAGTCCACAAAATGCTTTCGGGCGAGCGTATAGCGGGCGTATAATCTGGTTCACCAGGCAGGCTGTTCGCCTGGCTTCCCAAAGAGAGTGAGGCCTCACAGATCCCATCTGTGAATCCGCCTCGTTCGGAGGGAAGGGTGGCATGCCCTCTCGTCCCCACGCGTGCAGTAGCGACTCGGCAACTTCGACGGTAGCCTTCGCAGCTAAGCTCCAATTCTGATCTGCATTAGAAGAGGACACGACAGCCATGCCTTGACGTATTGAAAAGTCCAAAGACAAAGAGGTGCTTTATGAAAGAAACTGGGGCCCTCGACTCGCATAGGACCAACTCTGCCAGTAGCATCCTCGAATCCCTCGTACGAAATGTGCGCTCCGCAGTGGGACAACGGCCCGCGGTTCGCAACCTCATTTTGATTGTGGCCGCGGTCGCCCTGTGTTTTGGCATCGCCCTTTATTTCGGAGCGCCGCCCATATCCGCAGAGCGTGAACATGCCAATCACGACTGGCCGAATCACGGCAATGACCTTGCCAACACGCGGTTCCAGAACCTGGACCAGATCAATCCCCACAACGTCAACAAGCTGCAGGTGGCCTGGGTGTTCCACACCGGCGTTCTCGACCCGCTGGCTGAACTGGAAGCCTCGCCCATCGAGGTCGACGGCCGCTTATTCATCACCGACGGTCACGACAACGTATTCGCCTTGAATGCCGCCACGGGACAGATGTTGTGGAAGTTTGACGGCTTCAACACCGAGACGGAACTCGCGCGGTTCTTCCTCTGCTGCGGCCGCAACAACCATGGCGTGGCTTTTGGGGAAGGCAAAGTCTTCGTCGGCCGTTTTGACGATTCCGTCGTGGCCTTGAACGCCGAAACCGGCAAAGTTGTGTGGCAGAGCACGGTAGCTGATTTCCGTGACAGGGTGTCCATCAATTCGGCTCCGCAATTCGTGGAAGCCGGTGGCCGCGAACTGGTCGTCATCAGCTTATCGGGCGGCGAGTTTGAGATACGAGGCCAGGTTTTCGCCCTGGACGCAAAAACCGGCAAAACCGTGTGGCGCTTCTCCACCACGCAGCCGGCTAGCTTCGCCGGCCAGTCTTTCTTGACCGGTGGCGCCGCGGTGTGGACCCCGCCGGCCATCGATCCGGACTTAGGACTCGTCTACCTCAGCGTAGGGAATGCTGCGCCCGACATTCAAGGCGAGAACCGGGGTGGCGACAATCTATTTGCCGCTTCGATCGTTGCCGTGGACCTCTTCACCGGCAATCCCGTGTGGCATTTCCAGGAAGTCCACCACGACATCTGGGACTACGACAGCGCACAACCCGCCGTCCTATTCCCGCTTGAGAAAGATGGAAAGCATTTCAGGGCCCTTGGCCATTGCTCCAAGACCGGGCAGTACTTCATTCTCGACCGCCGCACCGGCCAGGCCATCTACGCGGTGACCGAGAACCCCGTCCCACCCAGTGGAGCTGGTGCCGCGTTCCAGATTGCCGCGCCAACCCAACCCTCTTCTGCTGTCGAGCCGATGACCCCGCTCCGGTTCGACCAGCTCACGCCTGAGGAACAGCCCGAAACGGCTGCCATAACCGCTGCTTTTAGCACGTTCCTGGACACGAACCATGGTCAGACCGAGGTTGCCCTTTCGCCTCAGTACACTCCTCCCGATGAAACGCTGCGGCTCATTATGCCGGGCGACAACGGGGGATGCGAATGGAACCCGGCAGCTTACAGCCCGCGAACAAAGTTCATCTACTACGGCGCCAGGCACGATCCGGATGTCTTCAAAACTCAGGCCGGCAATGACAGTCTTATCCCCCAGGCGGTCAACGGAGACCTTCACCTGGGCTCAACCTTCTTCAATCATGTTCCTGGTGCAAGACCCTTCGGCGTGTACGGAGCCACGGACACCCGCACTGGTAAAGTGGTTTGGAAGATCCGTATCGCTCAGCCCGCAAAGTCGGGCGTGCTTGTTGCCGGCGATCTGGTGTTCTTCGGTGAGGGCAACGGGAAGTTCCGGGCCGTCGATGCGCGGAAAGGCGAAATACTGTTTACGTACGACGGTCCGCAGGATCCGAAACAGCGCAACGTCGGCGGCGCGCAGGCGAACCCGGTGGCCTACCTGGCAGAGGGCCGCGAGTTCATTGTCAACGCGTTCGGCGGAAATGTGCCGGATCGGAGCATCACGTTGGGCGGTAACTGCTTGGGCATAGAGCCAGGCCAGACGCTGCGCGATTTAAGTACGTGCGTTAACCCGGTTGGCGATGCCTTCATCGCTTTCGCTCTTCCCCAGAAAGGCGAGAAAGGCGAGGAGTAAAATTTAACGGTGGAACGTTCGTGCCCCATGGCGGTTGGCGTGCGCCCCTAGCATAGCTTGTCAGTGCTAAGGCATCCCTCGTCAACCGCTGTGGTGCGACAGTGCGCACCGCCGACAGTTGCGATGAAGTTGACTTTAAAACCGCACACGCAAGAGCGGCATGTGCGGCAGCCAACTTGGTTGCTGCGGTTTGCGCCTGCGCCACCGCTAAGAGAACGAGAAAAGCGACTGCTGCGAATCGTTTTTTCGCGGGCCCATCTTCCGTGCCGCGCGCAAACTGGGTCCTTGGGCGAATTATTGTCAGAGGGCCATCCACTCAGCGAGGAGGCCAAGGCGCCAACGCCGACTGACGCAGTTGCAGGAAGCGGCGGACGGAGGCGTCGCGCTCGAGGCCGATTGCGATTTCATACGCGTGGCTGGCTTCGGCTTGTGCGCCTGTCTTGGCCAACAGCTCCGCGCGAGCCGCCCAGAAAGGTTGGTATTCGGCGAGCCGCACATCGGCGGCTACCTCTTGCATGGCGGCAAGACCGGCGCTGGCGCCATGCACTTCCGCGATTGCCAGGGCGCGATTGATAGCGACCACCGGAGAACCAGCGAGCGCGAGCAGAGCGTCGTATAGCTGCACCACTTCGGCCCAGTTGGCGTGACCCGTGCGGCAGCGATAAACGTGCGCCGACTGCAACGCGCCTTCTAATTGATAGCGGCCAATGGAGCCCAGAACGCTGGCACGCCGGAGCAGCGCCTCGGCCTCATCGATCATCTGCGAGTCCCATAACGCCGGATCCTGTTCGGCCAGCGGCACGTAATCGCCGTGCCGATTGCGGCGCGCGTGGCGGCGGGCTTCCGCGTGAAGCATCAGGGCGAGCAGACCAAGCGCCTCCGGCTCGGCCGGCAGCAACTCGGTCACGAGCCTGGCGAGAAACATGGCTTCCTCTGTCAGATCGCGGCGAGCCATATCCATCCCCGCGGCGTCTATCCAGCCTTCTGCGAAGGCGGCATAGATGGCGTCCAGTACGGTGTCGAGCCGGCCGGGAAGCTCGCCGCGTTCGGGGACGCTGAATGGGATGCCGGCTTGGCGGATCTTGTCCTTGGCACGGACGAGCCGCTTACCCACGGCCGCCGGGGACATGAGAAACGCTGAGGCGATGGTCTTCGCATCCAGACCCAGCACCACTTGCAAAATCAACGGAGCGCGGATGCTGGCGTCGATCGCAGGGTGCGCGCAGGCGAACATCAGCGCGAGACGCTGATCCGGGATCTCCGCAACGGTGGCGGCAGCATCGAGCCCTTCAGCCATAATCTTCAACTGCTCGGCCGCAATCTCATGCCGGCGCCGTCCTCGATACATATCGATTACCTTTCGCCGCGCGACGGTCAGCAGCCATCCTTCGGGGTTCTCAGGACACCCTTTCCGTGGCCAATCTGCCAGCGCCGCGGCGAATGCCTCCGATAGTGCGTCTTCGGCAGCCGCCACATCCCGTGTCCGTGCTGCGAGAAAGGCGACGAGCTTGCCGTAGCTGCGACGCGCGACCGCGTCTGCGGTATTGCGTGCATGGTCGCGCGCTTGCGCGTCGCCTTCGCCGAAGCTCATGCGTTCACCCTGCGGCGCAGCTCACGCCGCCATCGACCAGATTGGACGCACTTCGACGACACCGTGACTTGCGCCCGGGCAACGCGACGCCCAGGAGATCGCTGCATCCAGATCGGCCACGTCGATAAGATAGTAGCCGCCGATTTGCTCTTTCGACTCCACATATGGGCCATCCAGCACCTGCGGCTTGCCATTGGCGACGCGAACTGTCGTCGAAGCCGAACTCGGCTGCAGGCGGTTCGAGCTCTTCAGGACGCCGGACTTCTTCAGTGCTTCGGTGTAGGCGGTATAGGCCGCCATACCTTGTTCCTGCTCGGCTTTCGTGAGCTTGTTCCAACCGCCCTCCTCCGCATGGATCATCAGCAAATATTGCATTTGAATCCTCCGTGATTGGTTTTAGGCGGGCATTGTTGCCCGTCACCACAATGACGTTCGAGACCCAGGGATTTGGACAGCCGGTGATTTCGAGTGGCGGCGGGCCGGATCTGCTTGAAGATCCGCTTGCTTTCGGCTTATCTCCCTTGCGACGTGATCATGTCCCGTCCATAACATTCCCGTCAAGCTGGGTAGGCGGAAATGTCTTCGGGTGCGCTCGCTAGGGGCGTTCCCACCTTGCGTAAGCATCCGCGACGAAAAAGGACGGGCGCGATATCTCGTGCAACTACAGGAGAATACTGGCGGGCTGCCGGCCGGGTCGATAGGTACGTCCTGACTTCGCAGGAGGGGCGAACCGCAATCAGTTGGAACAAATCCTCCGGCGGGGCGTATCATCTGGCAGGGGGTGGATTATGTATTGCGATGGTTGTGGTACCCAGCTCACCTCCGGCGGGCAATTCTGCACGAAGTGCGGCAAGCCGATTGTCCCGAGTGCAGTTGCGTCATCTCCTGGTTCGGGGCGCGCTGGAGTGCCTTCGGCCGCAGCGGCGGCGGATGGGCGCGTGCGGCGCAACATCCAGCGTCTGGCAATTCTCTGGATGATCAGCGGCATTCTGCGCCTGGTGGGAGTCGGCTGGATGATGGTCTTCGGCAGGTTCTTTATCCCGCCGATGCGGGGCTGGATGGGACCGGGCGGCGGACCGTTTTTTGGATGGAGCCTGGACAGCGTCATTTCGCGGGGAATTTTTTCCACTGGAGTTGTGCTGGCGATTTTCGGAGTGCTGCACCTAGTTCTGGCGTGGGGGCTATTCGAGCGCGAGCCGTGGGCGCGATTCCTGGGGCTAGTCCTGGGATTTCTGGCGCTGTTGCGTTTTCCGCTGGGCACCGCGCTGGGGATCTACACACTGTGGGTGCTGCTGCCTGAGACTTCCGGCAAAGAGTACGACCGGTTGGCTCAACCCGGAGGGCAAGTTCACTCCGCGTCGATTTCTTCCTAAGTCTTTTTCCAGCGTCCGCGCCGCGGGTGCCGAGACTCTGACTGCGCTTCCCCTCGAAGCTCGGGGCGAGCAGAACAAGCTCTTTTCCGTATGGAAAGAGAGGTAATTGGCTTTTGGAGCACGTGAGTGGTTCGCCACTCACCACCCTCGCGCGCTTTTGTGAACGTTTTTTTCGGCCTCAGGGCCCCGCCCCAGACTTCCGATAACCCGGCGAGCCTTTAGAAATAGAAGCGGAGCGAAAGCTGCAAGTTGCGCTCACCGCCAGCAACGCCGCCTCCCTTTGTGGTCACCTTTCCAAAATTCGAGCTAGTCGGATTGAAGTTCACACCGCCTCCGCTACCTCCGCCCCAGTTTGGGTGGTTGATGAAGTTGTAGGCCTCAGCGCGGAACTGAAATCCTCTTTGCTCGCGGATGGGGAAAGACTTGAACAATCCAAGATTCCAATTCTGAAATCCAGGTTGGTAGATAAGATCCCGCACGCGTTGATTGTTGAAGGTTCCGGCAGCCGGTTTGGCAAAGACTGAGGTGTCGAACCACTGGCCGCTGGTGCCGAAGGTCCCGATGATTTTCGGAGTGCCGTTGACGACGTAATACTGGCCGTTAGTGCCGCACCCAAAATTCGAGTCCAGGCCTACGCCAGCGTAGTCTTTAGCTTCGGCAACTCCGCAAGGCAAGCCTGTCTGGAACTGTGCGACGCCGCTGATTTGCCAGCCCCCTATCAGCTTCCCAATCAACTTCGAGTGGTCTTTGAAAAATGGCAGGTCGTAGAGATAATTAAACACAAAGATGTGCCGAGCATCAAACTCTGAGGGCCCCCACAGCGAGCTCACGTCGTAAGTATTGGGCACAACGTCGCGCTGGTTCGAGCCGTCGTCCATGCTCTTCGACAACGTGTAGGACGCGCCAAACTGTAGCCCTGCCGAGTAACGGCGGCTCCATGAAACCTGGAGTGAATTGTACATGGAGTTGGCCACATTATCTGTTTGTCGAATAGAGCCGAAGCCCTTATACGGGCGGAAAGCGTCGCGATTACAAGGGTTTGCCGCCCCCGGCAGAAGGCATGGGTTCGCCGCCACAACAGCTGTCGTCGGCTGGTTGATGTCGGCCTCTCGCTGCAGATGCAAGCCGCGACGCGCCACATATCCCACACTCACGAGCGACTTCCAGAACATCTCGCGCTCGTAGGTGACATTCCAAGCCCACGATTCAGGAGGCTTAAAGCCTTTGCTCTGCGTTGTGACCACCCGCGGAATGTTAGCTGCACCGCCCGCTCCAGGGGCATCTGCCAGGCCATTGGAAACACTGGCGTTTGGCTGGAACGGTGGATTCCCGCCGAGGAAGATCGAGTCGCTTACGCCCAAACGGGTCGTGTAACGCCCGGCCCCAACGCGAAACACCGTCTTCTTGTTGAACTGATAAGCAATGCCAAGGCGCGGCTGGATTTCGCCCCATTGGATTTCGGAGTAGTGGTCGGAGACGCCCCGGAACAGGCGACTGAAATCGAACTGAGTTGGGTCGGCTTCCGGAACCCGGCCTTTTGCGGAAGAGGGAAAGCCGCTGCCAGGAATAACCATGCCGTTATAAGTATCTGCTCCGGTGCCGATAACAAGGCCAGTTTTTGGATCAACCGTGCCTTGGATGAGACCGTTCGTCGGGCTGATTGTAACGGCCTTAGCCGGATCATAAAACCGCGGGTCAAAAACGATCATGTTCCCCCACAGGGCGTGATACGGAACAATGACGGAATAGCGGACGCCGAAGGTAAGAGTCAGATTCTGCCTCGTCTTCCAAGTGTCCTGCGCGAACCCCTCCCACATGTTGGCGCGAAAGATGGTGTACGCGCGATGGCCGATTTCCGAATAGGTGTCGAACAAGCCTAAAGCGGCGTTTGCGACCGCGACCCCCGTCCCGCCGGCTCGGCCATCGGTAAACAGGAATTGGCCGTTCTGGTTATTCGTGCAAGTCGGGCAAGCCGACACGTTGATCTCGTCATTGTCATTCTCGCCGGAGCGCTCGAACAGGCCCCCGAACTTGAGCGTGTGGTTTCCTTTGATCCACGAGAAGCTGTCGGATATGTCATAGATGGGACCCGAGGAGTGCGACGGATATGGCCCGCCGCTCAGTCCCGAGAAGTTGGACAAATTCACAGATGGGATGCGGTTCGGAAGAAGTTTCCCATCCGGGAATATGTATGGATAATTGAGGCCGCATGGCACCGTTGATTGGGCGCACGCCTTGGTTCGATCAAAGAAGTTCGCCGTGTCCACCGGTATCAGCACAACGTCCTCGCTGGCGCTGATCAGAACCTCATTCACCATTCTGGGGTTCAGCGTCCACGTATAGTTGAGTGAGCCGGTCTTGTTGGGGCGATTGAAAAACTTCGGGGTGCGGTCGGTATTGCCGTCGAGAGGTTGGTACTCGAAATATGCGTAATTCATTGCGTGAAACCTGAGGCGGTGCTTCTCCGTGAGGTTTACGTCCACACCGGCGGTATCCTTGCGCTGGTCGAACGTGTGCAGCTTCGCGCCAAACCAGTTGCCGTTGCCGCCGATAAAGTTCGTGAGGTTGGGGATTGGCCACGCATTCAGGATGCCGACGCCGTTGGGGCTAAGCCGATTTACCGGAATGATGTTAAAACCTTGGGGGTTGCTCGGAGTCGCCCGCGAGAGGTCTTGAATGCATCCACTTGTACTGATGGTTCCAGATCCAGCTGGGATCTCCTTCCCGCACTGCGAGGACGCGGGCGACGCCGGATCCGCGACGTACACAGGAATCTTGTTAGCGGCTGAATTCTTGCGCGTAATGAAAGGATTGTTTGGGTTCAGCAATTCGCTGAAATCCCCTTGCCGCATCTTGAGCGTCGGAACCGATAGCAGGCCTGCCGATCCCACTGATGAGCCTGATTCGAGAAAGTGGTACTTGACCCATTCTTCCCCCCAATGGAAGAAGACCTTTTTCTTATCGGTGTTGAATTTCCCGGGGATGTAGAACGGGCCGCCGAGGTTGTAGCCAAACTGGTTGTATTTCATGGGCGCCACATATGCTGTCAAAGGATTAGTGTTGCGCGTCCAAGTGTTGGCGTTTAAAGCGTCATTCCTCAGGTACTCGTAAGCGGCGCCATGGAAGTTCTCCGTGCCGGTCTTAGTGACTATGCGAATTTGCGCGCCGGACGTGCGGCCATACTCGGCGGCGTAGTTCGCGGTCAGTATCTGGACCTCCTGGGTGGAGTCCACGTCCGCGGCCCCCAGACTCGTTCCGTTGGAGCGTGTGCGAGTGGCCGGAGCACCGTCGTAGGTAATTAGATTCTCCGGGTTCCTTGAGCCGTTGAAATTCCCCGGACCCTGGCTGAAAGCAAACGTCAGGCTCGCCGTCGTTCCGCCGCGCGCCCCGGGCGCGAGCGCCGCGAGGCCGATCGGATTCCGCCCATTCAACTCGAGCAAGTCAATCTGCTCCCGGGTGACCAGTTTCTGCACAGATGCGGATTCCGTTTGCAGCTGGACCGCCGATGCCGAAACCTCGATCGTTTGGCTGGTGGAACCCACAGTTAGCGTCGCATCAATGACGAGATCGGCGCTCGGATCGAGTTTGTTTCCAGTGGTTTCGTACCTCTGGAAGCCAGTTGCCACTGCGAGCATGGTGTAAAGGCCGGGCGGGACGTTGGTAATGACGTAGTAGCCGGAATCGTTCGTGGTTGTCTGGCGTTCGACGCCAGCGTTGCTTCGAACCGCAACCTTGGCGTTCGCAATCGTGGCGCCCGAGGGGTCTTTGATAAAACCTGAAATTCTGCCAAGGTCCGACTGCGCGAACAGTATTCCCGAAGCACCCAGGCTCATGAATAGCACTAAGACGCTCATGCGGCATGCGTTCTTCACGATTTCCCCCGTATCTCGAGATCATCAAGCGAATTTTTCGATTTGGACTATCAGCCGACCGAATACCCGGCAACATAACCATCGAGCGCTTACTTGTCAACTAGAGTTTTGCAAAACGGACCAAAAACGGCTTGCAGCCCCGCACTCTAAGGCCGAGGCGTCAAGTTTTTTGTTTCCGAAATGTCAAATCTCGTTAAAAATATCCCCTTTTGTGTCCGAAATCGTGATTACCGACCTGGAGCGGCAAATAAATATAGGGGAAAATATTTCTATTAGGTAAAGTATGCATTTCCGGATAAGGCGTTTTACCTGCGGCAAGGAATCACTGGGAAAATTGAGGTGGCGACGCAGAATCGCCGCTACAGAAAGAGCAAATCGATGGAAAAGAAGAGACAAGGCGGGCGCAAAGTGGGAGATCGCTCGGTTCGAATCTGTGTTGCCTTTATTTTGATGGCGCTCGGCGCGGCGGTTTTTGCGCCGGTGCGACTAGCGGCGGCGGAAAACCACGAAGTGAAGGTGGAGCGCAACGTGGCGGCGAAGATGCGCGACGGGGTGACGCTGCGCGCGGATATTTACCGGCCGAAGGCGGAGGGAAAATTTCCGGTGCTGCTAGTGCGCACGCCTTACGACAAGAGCGGAACGATCAACTTTGGTTTGAAGGCGGCCGCGCGCGGATATGTGGTGATTGCGCAGGACGTGCGCGGGCGGTTCGAATCGGAGGGGGAGTGGTACACGTTCAAGCACGAGTCGCAGGACGGGTACGACACGGTGGAATGGGCGGCGGCGCTTCCCTATTCGAATGGGAAGGTGGGAATGTTTGGCGGATCGTACGTGGGGGCGACGCAATTCCTGGCGGCGCTCGCGAAACCGCCGCACCTGGCGGGGATTTGCCCGGAAGTGACGGCGTCGAATTATCACGATGGCTGGACGTATCAAGGCGGAGCGTTCGAACAGTGGTTCAACGAATCGTGGACGACCGGTCTGGCGATGAACACGATGCGGCGGCGCGTGGAATCGAGCGGCAACGCGGTCGGTTGGACGAAGATCTTGCCGTTGCGGGCGTATTCCGTTCTGGAAGCGCCGGAGGCGGAGGGGCTGGCGCCGTATTTCACGGACTGGCTGGCACATCCAAATTTCGATGAGTACTGGAAGCAGTGGTCGATCGAGGACCACTACGCGCAGATCCAGGTGCCGGTTTTAAACATGGGCGCGTGGTACGACATTTTTCTGGGCGGCACGCTGAAAAATTACGCGCGTTTGAAAACGGGAGCGGGCACGGAAGCGGCGCGGCACGGGCAGCGGCTGCTTGTATACGTTGGGGGGCACGCGGGAGGTTGGGACAACAGAAAAGTCGGCGCGGTGGACTTTGCAGAGAAACTGCCAATCGATGGCGATGAATTGATGCTTCGGTGGTATGACGGGCTGTTGAAAGGAGAAGCGAACGGCGTCGAGAAAGAAAAGCCGGTGAAGATTTTCGTGATGGGAAAAAACGAGTGGCGCGAAGAAGACGATTGGCCGCTGGCGCGCGCGAAAAATACGAAGTATTACCTGCATTCGGCTGGCGCGGCGAACGGATTGGCGGGTAGCGGGTCGTTGAGTATGGCGGCTCCCGCGGAGGAGAAGCCCGACCAGTACGTTTACGATCCCAGCGACGCGGCGCCGACGATTGGCGGGCCGCTGTGCTGCGGGGCGCTGCCAACGGGGGTTGGACCGCAAGACCAGCGGCCGGCGGAGGCTCGCGGCGACGTACTGGTGTACACAACGCCGGCGTTTGCGAAGGACACCGAATTAACTGGGCCGGTCTCGCTGGATTTGTACGCGAGCAGTTCGGCCGTGGATACGGACTTCACGGGGATGCTCGTGGACGTTTGGCCAAACGGATTTGCGCAGAATTTGACGAGCGGAATCCTGAGGCTGCGTTACCGGAATTCGCAGGAGAAACCGGAGCTGGCGAATCCGGGAGAGACCTATCACATTACGGTGGATTTGTGGGCGACGAGCAATGTGTTTCTCGCGGGACACAAGCTGCGGCTGGAAGTCTCCAGCAGCAATTTTCCACGGTTCGACCGCAACCTGAACACCGGAGAAGAGCAGTCGCGCGCGACGCGGATGGTCAAAGCGACCAACGTGATTTATCACGACAAGGCGCATCCTTCGGCGCTGATCGTGCCGATTGTGCCGTAGCAGCAAGTGACCGGTGGCCACTGGCCCGCGACCGATGACCCGTGAGTGATGACTGGCGAGCGAGCATAGCCAAGCTAGTGATCAGTCTCATGACCCGCTTTCCAACGTGCTTATTAGAACATCTACACTCACCCGATCTGAGATTGACATTAGAGGGGCGGCCGCCCTATGGTTTCGCTAAGAGATAAAGTTTAAATCGAACCATCCGGACCAGAAGTACCCGCAAGCGAAGAAGCCGTGGATGTGGAGGTGACCCGCCCGTTCGTTCGAAATTTTCCCTTCCCGGCACGTGCCGAAGCCCGAATTTTCCGATGGTGCGACCAAACGCCCCTCCAAGCCAGACCAAGTGCGAAAGGAGAATTCCAATGAGGAGACATGGAGCCACGCTGGTAGCTGTTTCCATTTGCGCTGGCGCCGCGCTGATTGCGTCGTGTGCGAGGCCCTACCACGAGGAAACCGAACGCTACGTGTTCGTCGCCACGAATATTAATTTGCCGTACTGGCGGGAGGCGCAGGCGGGGTTCCTGGATGCGGCAAAAGCACTCGGCGTGAAGGGCGAACTCATCGGTCCGGCGACGTATGACCCCGGCGCGGAGGCAGGGATGTTCCGGGACATCGTGGAAAAGCAGCCTGCAGGGATCTGCCTTTCCGCGGCGCGGCCCGAATTTTTCCGGGCGTACATTGATAAAGCGGTGGCGGAAGGCATTCCGGTAATTTGTGTGGATGCGGATGTGCCGGATTCGAAGCGCGTGCTGTACATCGGAACGGATAACTTGAAGGCCGGCAGAGAGAGCCTGAAGCGAATGGCGGCGCTCGTTCCGGGTAAAGGAAACATTGCGGTCATCACCATTCCGGGACAGCGTAACCTCGACGATCGCTTGGCCGGCGTGGCCGACGCGCTGAAGAATTTTCCCGGGCTCAAGCTGACAAAGATTCTGGATGACAAGGGCGACTGGCGAAACGCGTTTGACCAGATCTCCGATCTGATACTAAAGAAAGAAAAAATGGATGGAATTATCT
>Ga0209648_10000445_pt1 | contig 31394 bp, 36 predicted proteins | sample GraSoi2013_115cm_FD_185830 | JGI IMG/M metagenome (GOLD analysis project Ga0209648, IMG submission 185830) | Grasslands soil microbial communities from the Angelo Coastal Reserve, California, USA - Sample 9_17_2013_115cm (SPAdes) (version 2) | ecosystem: Environmental > Terrestrial > Soil >...
GATCGAAGATCGCCCGGGTGCCCGTCCAGGTCTTGCCGCCGTCAGTGGTCTTGGAGAACCAGGTCGGGCCGCGGAACGCGTGAGCGCGCAGGGCCGCATCCGGGCTGTGGCTCGGGGCCTTGAGCCGATCCCACACGACGTAGGCCGTGCCACCATGAACTGGATCCGCAGTGATGGACTCCTTGTCGTTGAAGAATTGGGTGAACTCGAAGACGGGGCTGGTTCCCTTGTCGGACTTGATCAGGCGCGCGTTGCCCCAAGTTTTGCCGCCATCGCTCGAGGTGACGGTCGCGACGCCAGTGTCGTTGTTGCCGCTGATCGTGTTGTCGGTTGCCAGCAAGCCGACGGTGTACGCGGTCCCATCAGGCCCGATGGAGACCCAGGGATCCGAGGCGCGGTCGTACGGTGCCCCGGTGAACGGGTCCAGGATGGCATTGGGCGCACACACACTGAAAGGCAAGGTGGTCTCGCCCCAGGTCGCCCCACCATCGAATGAGAAGCCAGCGACCAGTCCATGCGCACCGCCGTTATTCCAGCGGTCTTGCTGCCAGACACCCACAATATTCCCTGCTAGATGCGGGTTGGCGGCGACGTAAGGCTCAACCTCAGCATTCACGGAGTTGGTGCCCGGCTCGCCAGCGTTCAAACAACTGGCGTAGGGGCTTGCGCCGGAGACAGTGACAAGAGAGCTTGCCTGTACCTGGCCAACAGGGGTAGTGGCCAGGACAGCCAGCAATGCTACTATGCTTACAAATACATACTTAACGTGCTTCATATGACGCATCGAATCCTCCTTTTGGGCAACGCTGCCCTGAAAATACGACATGATCCGAACTGTGCTGTGAGCCACAACAATTTATGGCTCTTACCGAAGCCGTGCAAAGCATGGGAATGGTGCAGAACAGGTCTTTTAAATCAAAATAGAGCGGCATCACCTCCTGACTGGCGAGTCATTCACCCTAATTGCTGCCTCGGGCAATACGGTTTGTTCCTCACCTATCGGGCAATCAGAGCGGGTAACGGTGCTGTTTTCTTCAACCGACATCAGAGATTCTTCTGCATGTCATAAATTCCCCCAACAAAGAAGAGTTTAACATCTAAACGGCAATAAATGCAACAGGCAAATAGCGGGGCGATTCACCAGAATCGCCCCGCTGGACCTGTCTCCCTGGTTAAACCACTGGTAAACTTGACCCTACACTACCGCCGGCATCCTCTTCTGCGCCTCCGCCACCGCCTCCGCCGGATACTCATAGTCTTGCAACTGCCCCGCCAAGTACGCATCATAGGCGGCCATATCGAAGTGGCCGTGCCCGCACAGGTTGGTCAGAATTACCCGCTCTTCCCCGGCCTCTTTCGCCTTCAACGCCTCGTCAATCACCGCACGTACCGCATACGCAGCTTCCGGCGCAGGGATAATTCCCTCAGCACGCGTGAATTGCACCGCCGCTTCGAAGACACTGAGCTGGTAATAGGCTTGAGCTTCGACGATACCTTCCTTATGCAACAGTGACATCAAAGGTGCCATGCCGTGATAACGCAACCCGCCTGCATGGATACCCGGCGGCATGAAATCGTGGCCGAGCGTGTGCATCTTCACAAGCGGAGTCATGCCAATTGTATCGCCAAAGTCATACGCATACACGCCCTTGGTCAGGCTGGGGCAGGCCATTGGTTCTGCAGCCAGGAAGCGCGTCTTCAGTCCCTTTCTCAGAGCTTCGCCGATGAAGGGGAAAGCAAGACCTGCATAATTGCTGCCGCCACCTACACATCCGATCACTATATCCGGGTAGTCACCCGCCCTCTCCATCTGCACCAAAGCTTCTTGTCCGATAACCGTCTGGTGCATCAGGACGTGATTAAGCACGCTGCCCAGTGAATACTTGGCCGTACCGCCGCTCTTGGCAGCAACTTCCACTGCCTCACTGATTGCGATACCCAGGCTACCCATATTCTCAGGGTCCTGCGCCAGGATACTGCGTCCAGCATCCGTTAGATTGGTGGGATTGGCGTGCACGGTCGCGCCGTAGACTTCCATCAGATTGCGACGGTAGGGCTTCTGGTAGTAGCTGACCTTGACCATGAAGATTTCAATATCCAGGCCAAAGAATGCGCCCGCCATCGATAATCAGATCACGAGCACCAATGAGCCAGCAACGCAGAGCAGTCCACACGCTGAGCACAAAGAGCGCTTCAGGCAGCGGTGCTCCGGCCTGTTGCCCACGTTTCCACTGTTGGGAGGGACAAGGGATGCGGGGACGACTATCCTTGCCCAGTGGCAAGCCACAGGCTAGGGCGAGGGCAGGCCAGTGGTGCAGCCAGTCACGCATATCCCAGGTCGGGAGAGCCGCCACAACGTGCGCAAGAGGGCGACAAGCAACAAGGACTCCTCGCTATAGGTCCGCCGGGCGCCTCCCGGACCAGCGGGCAAAGGAGGAGGGCAACGACGATGGGCCAAGCGCACGGCCAGACGACACAGTGTGAGCAGAGGTAAGGTGTTCACCAAGGTGAGCGCGTCAAGATGTAAGGCCCGGCCAAGTCGGGCTTGTGCTCGGTGATATGCTGGTGGGGGTACCGGTGCCTGTTCATTCAAGGTTCTAGGCATCATAGACTGATCTCCTTGACGAGGGAGCTAGCCTCGTCTGGGAATCAGTTTACCCCAGATTTTTGAGTTAGGAAATGCCCTCTGTCTATGTTATACTGCCTCAAAACAGGATAGTGAGTGAGGTGAGCAAAAGATAATGAAGGTCATTTACAAGATCACCTATCCAAACGGCAAAATCTACATCGGCCAAGACCTCACCGACACCCTCAACTACTTTGGAAGTGCCAACAGCAAGCTTATCGAAGAAGACTTTACGAGAGAGCAACGGCGAGACTTCACCATCAGAAAAGAAATACTCTTGGAGTTCCCTGATACCACAGACAACAGCGAGGTGTACCGCCATGAAATTGCTCTCATTCTTGAATACGGGGCGAACGATCCATCGAAGGGCTATAACCGAACCCCTAAATTCAGAGGGTAAAGTTTGGTGTGCTTTTAGCCTCAAAAGCATGCCTCACGTCGCAAACTAAATCAGCCCGTTGAAAAAAGCCTATATTGATGAGTTTAACCCATTATGCGTTCTTCAAGTAGAACTGCATGAAGTGGTGGAGGTTTCAGAGAAACGCTCCTCCTCTCCCTTCCCTTTAACATCCCTTGAAAAGCCACCTCACTTACTCCTCTTGCTCCGTTTACCGTCAATGTAACAGGAACTCCCTTTCCATCAAGCGATGATCTTCTCAGACCGAAAAAGGGGGTCCCACCCCATCTGTCTGCTCAAGCAAAGCACCCGTCCTGCAAGCAAAAAGCACGCGGCAGGAGTTGCCCACCGCGTTGCTCATTGAGCAAGAGAAGCGGGCTGGAGAGGTCACTCCGTCGCCTGTGCCCATGCAGGAACGAGAACGAGTTGTTCCATCAGGGTCATCATATCGTAGTAGCTGTGGAGACTGGCGATCTTCCCCTCCCTGATTTGCAAGACAAAATAGCACCGCAGTCCGCCCGAGCGCCTCATGCGTGGAAGAGCGCCCGAGGGCAGATACAGGGAACCGGTGTCGTTCCACCGCCAGGTCCCCTGAAGGGTGACCTGATCCTCTGTGGCAAACGCATTGATCCGCTCTGCCCTCATAGCAGGGAAGCTTTCGACGAAAAACAGTAGTAACCGCTTGAGGCCATCTGGACCATGAAGCGTGGTTCTCGAAGGGACATCGATGACCTCGAAGTCTGCTGCAAAAGCAGCCAGATTCTTCTCGAGCCAGGCCGGGTCTGACTGGCGATTGTTGTACCGATCGAGCGGTGACCGGGCCAGAGCCACATGCTCCTGTGCAGCCATACTCTCATCCATGCTTTCGCTCTTGCGTTGCACAGCGAGCGGTTCTTGCCAGCATGCGTAACGTTCCTCTCAAGACGACAGCGTGTAAAGGAGCAGCACCTGATGAGTGCAGCAAACACGCCAGGTCGGTCCCTTTTCATAGCAAAAGTATAGCACCTGGGTCCCAGTGAGCATGTCAAACATGGGGCAGGAGGATGCACTGAGAGGCTGTGTGTCATGGCTCGTGGAGCCATTGTGTGGCAAGCGTCTCCCTCGTCTTGTGCAGTCAACTCACCACCTGGGGGCGGAGCACTTGCCAACACACAGTCTCTTCCTGGCCGCTTTTGGTGAAAAGATGAGCTTAAATAGGACAAGTACTTCTGTCCTCTATTTACAATGATTCATAGAAATTTAATACAGAAGTAGTATAATCTAAAGTAATGCGATACTTCGTAGAGACACAACGGGTGTCGGATGTCACATTTGGAACATGGTCTGTCTGCACAGATGGGTGTTTGGCTCTTACAACCCAAAACTTCTTCGAGAGAGAAGGAGAACAGAGGCATGCGCTTTCACAAAACGTTGACCGTTCTGCTCATCGACTTGCCCTTCCGGTTGCGACTCGGTATCGTCGTGTTGGCTTACCTGCTCTGTCTGGCCCTGTTCGCGTTGGTCTTTCTGCCATCACACAATGGCAGCATCCTCGCCATCCCCCTGGCCCTGTCCTCCTGGATGTTGAAGCGACGCGGAGCGCTCATCGGTCTCGGCTGTACGCTGCTGGCGCTGGTCGTGTTGAATAGCCTCTCTGTCGGTGGAATGGTGTGGCCACCCGCGCTGGCTCTGACCTTTCTCAGCGGCTCCCTGGCGTTGCTGGTTGAAGCCGTGATCATCAGTCTCTTGCGGCACGCCTTAGATCTGGCCCAGGCCTTGGATCTGGCCCAGGCAGCTCAGCTCAAGGCGCAGCAGGCGGAGCAGCAGCTCGCCCTCGCGTATAAGCACCAACGACAGTTGAACGACCTGAAAGATCAATTTATCGTGCATGTGAGCCACGAGCTGCGTACGCCACTCACCGAAGTGTCTGGCTACCTCGAATTGCTCAGCGACCATCACGCAGACCTGGATGCCGCCACGCAAGCGATGTTCCTCAACACTGCCAGGTCTGGGTGTCAAGAGCTCATACGCATGGTCGGCGATGTGCTCGATGCCACACAAGCCAGTAGCGAGGTGAACCCTCCCCAACTCGAAGCATGCTCAGTTGCCCAGGTGGTGCGGGACGTGCTGCACCACCTCGATCCACGTGAAGCGCAAGCCTATGATCTCCAGATGGAGATCCCTGAACACTTCACCATCTGGGCTGATCGGCACTATGTGCGCCAGGTCCTACGCCATCTGCTTGCGAACGCCTTCAAGTATTGCCCCAAACAGACCGCAGTCGTCATCAGCGCGACACTGCACGAGCCTACTACACAGGTGTGTATGAGTGTCAAAGATGCTGGGCCTGGTATTCCCCCTGGTGAACTTCCCCTGCTCTTTGGAAAATTTGTGCGTCTCAAGCGCGATCTTGCTGGGACAGTGCCAGGATCTGGCTTAGGTCTCTATGTGAGTAAGCAATTGGTAGAAGCGATGGGAGGACACATGTGGGCAGAAAGTGCTGGGCAAGTAGGAGCAGGAAGCCGCTTTTGCTTCACGCTTCGTGCTGCTTCCCCGGCCTCTCTTCAGGCAAGTACACACAAGGTGCTTTCGTCTTCGCGGGAGGGGTCCGCACCCGAGTTGGATGCATAGACGGCTGTACACAGGGGTGACCGATGGTCTCCTGCACGAAAGTAGCAACTCCATCGGGTGGCTGTGAGCGAGACGGAGAGGGGGATCAGCAGCAGGACCCTTCCTGCACCTTCTTGCCACCCGGGTTGAGGCGGAGAGGTTCTCTTTCCCTCCTTTTTTCCCGTTCCTGCCCCTTGGGACGGAGGCTTCCCCCAGGTGCAGCTCGCACTTGGTCGATCTGGCTGACACACAGATCGAAACGGCTCCGCAAGGGCATCGGAATAGGTATTGACGCTCCCAGGTATACCGGTATATCAAACTCAATTATGAGACCTCCACCGCTTAATGCAATTCTACCATATAGCCAAATGTGGACTTTTATTCCACGTTTTTGGCCTCTCTCCGAGACTTGACTTTCTCCTCAAAACCATGCATAGTGATCTCGTTCAACTTGTCCGTTGATTTGTATGTTGTTTGGCGGTATGTGTGCGGGGAAGAGGAGAAAAGGTGAGAAAGGTATCGCCCCGATTTTAGCATAGGTGTACGCTTAGGAAAGTACCACCCCTGATCGTTATAGACGTTCTCACAAGCTGTAATAGCATGGAGGTCCGAAGTGGGGGCTCAACCTGAGTTGTTCACTGGTATTCGCTCTCGTTCATGTCGTGCTTGAAACGTCCGTTTTCTGGTCGCTGCGTGTCAATTTTTTCGCTGAAGTTCGTCGGCGTTGCTGTATGGGTTGCTGTACAGCATTCTTCTTCTCTCCATTATGGCAAGCCATTAACTGGATTGGCAGACCCAACAAGGAGAGCCGGGTATCAAGAGCAGGAGAGCCCATGGCAACAGAGCTACGTATCAAACCACCATTTGAAGTGCTTAGTGAATACCCCGTTCCTCTTAGCGCCAAGGAGGTTTACACCAAACTGAATAACCATCATGGCGATCAGTTTGGCAAATGCAAGATTACTGCTGGTTCACCATTAAAGAGAGGAAAAATACGTATCCTCGACTTTCAAAAGCAGCACGAACTGGGAGGGAAGATCACATTTGCAATTTGGTCTAAACAGGGCAGGCTGAAGATACAAAATGCTCAAGAGGGCAAAACTACCTTGAAAGGAATCGCTATGCTCTTGGTAGATGCTGATGAATTGCCTCCATCTATTCAGCGACAACTCATATAATGTGTTGGCGAGAGGATTTGAACTCTCAGCCAATGGTTTGTAGGTGTTTGTTGTTGCTTTCTGTGTGCTTCAATGGAGTACTTGTTGCTTGTACCTGCGTTCTATTTTTGACCTAAACATACTGGCGTTGCTACATCGTTGCTACATGAGAGGCTATGGGAGAGTGGGGGTAGTGTTGCTCTCCTGTTGTAGGTTTCTCGCAAAATCAGACCAGATCCTTGATGTGGTCTGTTGTATGGCTTGCTGTCTAAACAGGCTGGTTATGGATGTGCTTGTCACATGTGTCATCAGTTTTTGCTCCTGTCCTCTGGTGGGCTCGTATCATGTCTGGCCTGAAGCGGCGCAGCAGGAGGGGCATCGCTGACGCTTGCCTGCGCGCGGGTCTTGCCAATATAGGTAGATCGTAGACGTGTCCCTTCGTACCAGTAGGCATACCAGTACGGGCCATGTCCCCGGCCATTGCGACACGTACTGCAGTTGGGCTTCCCGCACTTCCGATATTGCAGTTGATAGGTGATGTGTTTATCCTTTGGCGGCTGGGCCATGCTCTTCTGCCTTCCCAGAAACCTGGTGCGGCTCCCCAAGATAACTGATCTTTGTACACGCTGTCCTCCTTGCTCTATGCATGTGTTCAGATGCTTCAGGAGATCTTTCTGATGGGACCTTTCTGATGCTCCTGGATAGAAGTGTAGCTGAGTTCTCCTCAAAAAAAGAAGCAAAATTTTGTTACCTTTCCCAAAAATCGACCCAGAAGCTTGCAACAGTTGGGATTTTATGGCAAGTTATTGGCTTGTAAGTGCCAAGGGACGGATTTGAAACCCGCTGTTCACTGATGTTCTCTTCGTGCTCAAAAAGCGGCTGTAGTGTGCGCTGTCGTTCACTATTTCTCGCTGTCAATCGTGGGTTTCGCTGTCAGTTTTGCTGTCATACTCGGTTCATCCTCATTTTTTGCTGACTTGGATACTTTTTGACCAGGCAGGTTTTCATTCATCTGCTCTCGTGGTGGCATTCTGCTTCGACAGAACAATTACCTCTGACCAAAATCAGCATGATTGAGGGCGAGCCTCAGGTGTTATCTTTTTGAGTCAGCATAGAGGGTTGGTGAGAGTGGCTATACCCCTGGTAGGGGCTTCAAATGGCAAGCTGTAAAAGCATAAGGGCCGAAGGGGGGCTCAACCTGAGTTGTTCGCTCTCGTTCATGTCGTGCTTGAAACGTCCGTTTTCTGGTCGCTGCGTGTCAATTTTTTCGCTGAAGTTCGTCGGCGTTGCTGTATGGGTTGCTGTACAGCATTCTTCTTCTCTCCATTATGGCTTGCCATTTACCGCTCACCAACAGCTTCCAACTATGCACACAGAAATTTCTAGTTCTCCCAAGTCTGGGGTATCGAGCTGGACAAACCTACCAATGACTTTACAAAAGTGTTAGCTTAACCGAAGCTTCTGGTCACATTGCCATTTACAAAAAATAAAGACTCATCCATAGCTTCCACGTTAAACAGCAGCAAATGGGATGAGCTATTGGCCTGTAAGTGCGATTCTGACGAAAAGATGCGACGTGCCGTATGAGCAGGGGTTACACTTTTTTGCACACCTGCTGGCATACGTACTGCATATACGGTTGAGGTGGAGAAAGGTTTAACTCACATATGCGCCTCGGTTGGCATGGTTTCTGTACGCATCGGGTCTACTTCCGTTGGCGCATCAGGCAATACCCTGGTAAGACGCACTGTGTTCCGGCGTTCACTTATCGGTTTGCAAGTCAGCAAATCAAATTTGGCCAGGTCTTTGATAATATCGAGCCGAATGTGTTCCTCTCGCTGAAATATGCTGCTTAGCACAGTACCTCTTATCCCGGTTCATCAAACCTGTAATGCAACCATGATTGTTTCATTTCCTCATATTCAGCATCCTGGGCCGCTTTGGTCTTGCGGTCCTGCTTGAGAGCGAAATAAATCAACAGGCCTGTAACGAGAAACCCACTACTAAGACAGAGCAATCCAATAACTGCAAATACCACCAGCCAATAAAAAAGCCAGCCATTAAGCATGTTGTCTTCTCTCGTGCAACAACTTGACAACTGCCGGCATTTCTTCGGTTGTCTCCGAGGATAGCCAGGCATCATCATAGGAATCTTCGGTGACTGGCAAAACAATGGTTAGTGGCTTGTGGATAAGCTCAGAATGGGTTTCGCGCCATTGCCTGGTCCATTCACCAGGCGGAAGATGCAACTCAACCGGTTTTGTGGTTTGTCGTGGCTGGACCTGGACAATGGGCAAGTCTTTCAAGGCTTCTTTGCGCCCTTGCGCTTTGCCCAGCGAGTACATATGCCACATGCGTTCGCGCGACGTTGGGTAGTTGATCCAGCATACCAGGCGATAGAAAAAACGCCAGGGATAGTAGAAGAACCGTTTGAGGAATTGCGTCATGACGTAGCCTCCTACATGCTTGATCTCGCTTCTATCAAGAGATGAACAGATGACCTGGGGGTCAGCAACGGGAAGCATTCCATTGCATCGCATCATCATCCATTCATCCCCCCACACATTGAAGTATAACAAAGTGATAGTAACTGGTCAATACTTTTTTAAACTTTATCAAACTATTAATTATTTAACCACACTTTGCTATACTTATGAAAAGGATGAGTTTCTCTGCTGAACAATGGATGAGTATTCATGGAATAGAAGAAGCTATCAAACGGCTCAAAGTCAGTCCTCAAGGCAAATCGGCCTGTAAAGCGCGATTCTGACGAAAAGATGCGACGTGCCGTATAACTGAGGCTGAGCTAGCGGTTGATGTTGGGCAGCGAAATGCTCGTAAACCTGTTCAGCGATGCGGTAGTAACAGTAGGCCCACGTACGTAATCCATTGTGGGTCAACATATGTAATTTCCTTGAGGAAGGGAGACGATCTCACCGGTTGTTGCATCCTGTCGTACAACAAATGGACCCCCTGTTTCTCTGCTTGTCAGACGTCTTCCCATGAGATATAATCATGACTGTTCAGGCTGCCTCGCTTCAGGCCTGCCAGTGAGGCCTGACACCCTTATGAGCGGAGAAAAGCGTTGGTGTCTGTCTTTTTCGTGAAGAGGGATGTGCTCTGGCATTCACACATCGGCGGATGAGCGCCCTCACGTTGGAGGCGAGTGCGGCAGAGCTGCTTGTCCAGAACAGCTGGTGTCGTACACTGAACCACTCTCGCGTGTCAGAGAGTGTGGAGAGGATACATAGATGCAAGAAAGCCAGACATGGCGCACCGTGTTAGCAGACATCCTGAAGCGACCTGGCGAGCGGCAACGGATTGCCAGTGCCTTGGGGATCAATCCACTGACCTTGACGCGCTGGGTGCAGAGCCAAGCGGACCCCCGTCCGCACTATCTGCATCAGCTGCTGACCATCCTACCAGAACAGCAGACGGTGCTCCGCTCGGTGCTCGCCCAAGAATTTCCCGAGGTCACGCTGGGCACTAGCGCAACAGACGAGGGACCGCAGGAAATTGCCTCGCGCTTCTACGTCGAAGTGTTCCAGATGCTCGCTAGCTCCCCCCGAACGCCAGGCCTCTGGTCCGTCCGTAAACGCATTCTCCAGCAGGCGCTCGAGCAACTCGATCCAGGTCGGAGGAGTATCACGATCACGCTTCTGCGATGTGTCCCTCCCTCCACAGGACACAAGGTTCGCAGTGTGCAGACGATGATGGGTGTAGGGCTGCCTCCTTGGGGAGGTGATGTGGATCAGCAAGCCGTCTTCTTTGGAGCTGAGTCTATTGCGGGGCGAGTGGTCTCCACAGGCAGGCCTGTGACTATTGAGAACCTCCAGGAGACGATACTGATGGCTCCTCCCAACATCCCGGGGCTAGGTAGCCTCAGCGTGTACCCTCTCCAACGTGCAGGCCGTATTGCCGGGACGTTCAGCGTCGTTAGTTCGGAGCCTGGGTATCTCCTTCCGCACCGAAACGCACTGATCCAGCAGTACAGCAACCTGGTTGCCCTCACTTTCGCCCCTGAGGACTGCTACGCGCTGGAGGACATTCACCTGTGTATGATGCTTCCCCCACCGCTGCAAGTACCATACCTCACCCGTTTCCGAGAGCGTTTGCTTGAGGTCCAAAGGGAAGCAGCCCACACCCAGCAGTCCATGACCAATGCGCAAGCAGAACAGATCGTGTGGCAGCGCATCGAAGAAGAACTCGTCCACGCGGTCTTCTCGACCGAGAGATGAGCAAAGGCGAGCATCGTATCAAACGCTTGGCGTGCTTAGAACTCCCCTTGCCGTTTTTGCGGTCGTCTTGACCGTGGGAAGGAGGAAGCGAAGACGATCAGAACCGAAACGTTAAGCTCAAACGGGAGGGTTGTGATCACTGTTCCGCTGGCTTCTGCTCGCCATCACCCCTGCTCTTGGGCTCTGTGTTAAGGAAGAAGCCTCGTAGCCGCAAAGTAGATAAGTGCGGCACAGTTTTCGTCTAAAGCGATCCGGATGTCCCCATCATACGAGCAAGATCGTCAGCAGAAACCCGTGTGTAGATGGTGGTGGTTGCAATGTCAGCATGGCCTAACAATTGCTGAATGGCTGGAAGCGGCATCGGAGGGCGATCCAGTCCATAGGCAGCAGGATCAAGCAGTGATTTGGCAAAGGTATGACGCAGATCGTGCGGGCCGAGAGGGGAAGGAAGTCTTGCTGCCTGGCCAAGTTTGGCAATGATCTCACGAATGCCGCGTTCGGCCAGCGGTCCGCGCTGACCGAGAAAGAGATGCCCATCTGGCCAGTTGCTCCAGGCAGCAACCGCTTCTCCCCGGATCGCCGCCCGCTCTTGCCAGTGTTCGGCCAGATGTTCGCGATGTTGGAAATAGGCGTCGAGCGGCTCGCGTGCTTCCTGGACCAGCGGAATCTCACGATGTTTGAGTCCTTTTCCCCGCCGGATGATGAGCAACCCGCGCCGGGCTGAGATCTGCACGTCGGGAATCTGGAGAGCCGCCACTTCAGAGACGCGAGGACCTGCATAACGGAAGAGGGTCGCCAGCGCCAAGGCCAGCCCATGATCGCGCCGAGCGGCAGCTTCTGCGCAGCGTCGCACCGCATTCCATTCCGTCTTGGATAAGGCAACGGGCGCTGGTTCCACGATCTCAATCATGGTCAAGTTGCGAAAAGGGTTGGACCCCTCGATCGTATCGAAGAAGAGCATGAGACTGATCAGTGCTCGATTGATGGTCGTCGGGGCATAGCGCTTGGCAAGCAAGTGGTCTCGATAGGTTTTTGCATCAGTAGACGTGACCTCGATCGCTTTGAGGCCAGGGTGTTCAAGCTGCAGCCAGGTGGCAAAGCGTCGCACATCCTGGGTGTATAACGCAATGGTTTTGGCAGACAGATCAGGACGATGGATCAGCGTCTCCTGCCAGGCGGCAATCTCATGCCACATGACTCCTCCTTGTTATCGGCACAGTTCTATTATCGGCGCAGTTCGGCTGACCGCGTTCACCTCCTGCTACGAGGTCCTGGGACTTGTGCTCACTGATGCCTTCCTGAACTGACTTCACGAGCTAATGCCGGACGACTCCTGGCATTGGTGCGAGGTCATTGGGGCATCGAAAATGGACTGCACTATCGTCGCGGTCGCAGCATGCGCGAAGATGACTCTCAATTGCGCATGGCAAACGCCCCGCATGTGCTTGCTATCCTCAACAATACCGCACTTGGCTTGTTCGCGCGAACGGGGGAAACCAATCTTCCTCATGCCCAGCGCACCTTTGCCTATCAATTCGATCGCGCTTTGGCTCGGCTAGCCCGTTAAAGGGAGGGCGAAAGACTTTGCAACAGCCCTGGGGGCAGAGCATCATCCTCTTGACAATCCGTTACTATTCAAGTAATCTATTGTATAGCAGAATATTTGAATAATGAGGAATGCACCGATGAAATTTGCCACAAGAGCCATCCATGCGGGACAGGAGCCAGACCCTGCGACGGGTGCGGTGATGCCGCCCATCTATCAAACCTCCACCTTTACTCAAGCGGGACTGGGTGAGCAGAAAAGCTTTGTGTACTCGCGAGTGGACAACCCTACTCGACACGCGCTGGAGGAGTGTCTTGCCTCCCTGGAAAACGGGACATACGCGCTTGCTTTTGCTTCTGCCATGGCTGCGGAAAGCGCTGTCATGGGCCTGCTGAGTGCAGGGGATCACATCGTTGCTTGCGATGACCTCTACGGGGATACCTATCGCATCTTCGAGCGCGCGCAGCGGCGCTATCAGATCGAGACCAGCTATGTCAGTGCGCGCAGCATCGCTGATTACGAGCATGCGCTTCGTCCCACAACCCGCATGATCTGGCTGGAGACCCCGACCAATCCTTTACTCCATCTGGTGGATATCCAGGCCGTAGCCCAGATCGCGCATCACCACAAACTGCTGCTCGTTGTCGATAATACCTTCGCCAGCCCGTATTTCCAGCAGCCACTGAGCCTGGGGGCCGATATCGTGATTGAGAGCACCACCAAGTATCTCAGTGGGCATAGCGATGTGATTGGCGGCGCTGCGGTAACCAACAACGAGAAGCTCTCCCGCGCGCTCAAATCCCAGCAAATTCTGGCCGGTGCCGTTCCTGGCCCTTTCGATGCCTGGCTGATCCTGCGCGGCATCAAAACGCTGGCGCTGCGCATGCGCCAGCATGAAGAGAATGCCCGTGTGGTTGCGGAGTATCTCTCGACCCATCCGCGCGTTGAGCAGGTCTATTATCCCGGCCTCTCCTCCCATCCCGATCATGAGCTGGCCAAGCGCCAGATGAGCGGTTTCGGCGGCATGGTTTCCTTCCAGCTCAAGGGAGGGCTTGCCGATGTCGAGAGGGTGGTGCAACGCTTCAAGATCTTCACGCTGGCCGTCAGCCTGGGGGGAATCGAGTCGCTGGTCTCTCACCCAAGCAGTATGACGCATATTTCTATGCCCAGCGAGCTTCGTGAGGCGCGCGGCCTCCGAGAGACGCTCTTACGCCTCTCGGTTGGCATAGAGGACTGTGAGGATCTGCTGGCAGATCTTGAGCAGGTGCTGGCTTGACAAACCCTCTCAGGTTCTAGGTGAATGGAGGCTTTCTATGTATGATGTGATCATTGTTGGCGCTGGTCCGGCGGGACTCTCCGCCGCCCTGTGGCTAGGACGTGGGCGACGGCAGGTGCTGGTGTGTGATGCCGGTAAGGCGCGTAACGCAGTCTCTCACGCGATGCATGGCTTTCTCACCCGTGATGGCACGGCTCCTCTGGAATTTGCGCAGCTAGGGCGAGCAGAGCTGCGCTCCTACCCAAATGTGGGGCTGTGCGAGGTGGAGGTGCTTGATGCCGAGCGGGTGAATATCCATTTCACCGTCACCCTGGCCGATCACAGCCGTCTTGACACACGCAAGCTGCTGTTCACGACGGGCATTGTCGATGAGCTGCCGCCGCTCGCAGGGATCGAGCCGTTCTATGGGAAGAGCGTCTTCAACTGTCCCTTCTGTGATGGCTGGGAAGTTCGCGATCAGCCCCTGGCTGTCTATGGCAAGGACAAAGAGGGGAAGCACTTAGCACTCCAACTCACGCAGTGGAGCCGTGATCTGCTCTTCTGCACTGATGGTCCTTCTGCATTGACGAAACACGATCTTACCCAGCTTGTCCACCTGGGCCTGCAAGTACGCGAAGAGCGGATTGCGCGTCTGGAAGGGCACGATGGGCAACTGGAAGGGATTGTCTTTGCCAACGGTGATCAGGTGCCACGGCGTGCGCTCTTTCTGCGTCCTCACCAACATCCCCGGTGCGACCTGCCAGCCAAACTCGGCTATGTCTTCCCAGATCAGCGACCGCTGCTTCGCACTCAAGGCTATGAGCAGCCGACTGCTCCTGGCTGCTATGTTGCAGGAGATGTATTTCGGAGTACATGGGTCGCGAGCGCTGCCTCAGATGGAGTGGAAGCTGCCTATTTCATTTTCATCGCCTTGCTTCAGGAGGATCTTGGACTCACCCAGAGCAGCTAGCGGTTTGTAGGAAGAGATGGCTTTCTCTTGAGTTCTCCTTATGAGGAGAGGAAACAGCGAAGAAAGGAAAATCATGAACTATTTCGCATATGGTTCAAACATGGACCCAAAAAGACTGGCAAATCGGGGACTCGTATGGACAAAGGATGAAGTAGCCGTGTTAGATGGCTATGAAATGCGTTGTAATGTCCTCTGTGATCGCATTGCACAACAATATCCAGGGTGTGGCACAGCCAACATTACCATCAAAGCAGGTGGGAAAGTAGAAGGCATCCTCTATACTCTCCCTGATGGGGAACTAGAGAAATTGGATGTTTTTGAAGGGCATCCGACGAACCATACAAGAGAGGTGATCAGCGTTCAACGAGCCGACGGGACCGTTATCAAAGCGGTTACCTATATGGCACATCCCGAAAAAATTCACGATGATTTACGGCCCCATCCTGACTATCTCGCCCACATCCTGACTGGAGCGAGAGGGAGATTGTCTCCTAGATATGTCGCCATGTTGGAAGCCATTCAACCCCTTGTTCTCGAAGAGTGAAGCTTCGCCATAGATGGTTTTCAAGTGGGACTAGCAGCAAGCAAGCACAGGCGTTCTTCATAAACAATGAAAGGAAACACCGCTATGAGCAAGAAGAGTGCGCTGCTCGTCATCGACGTGCAGGTCAATGTCGTCAAAGATGCCTATAACAGGGACCAGGTTCTTGACACTATTCACACGCTCTTATCCCATGCTCGGGGATCTGGCACCCCGGTGATGTATGTGCAGCACGAGGGCCGGGAAGGCGATGGGTTAGAGGCTGGGACACCCGGATGGGAGATTCACCCAGCCATCTCCCCCCGTCAAGGAGAGCCCGTGGTGCAGAAACGCGCCTGCGACTCCTTTCATCAGACCTCTCTGCAGCAGGAGTTGGAGCAGCGTGGGATTGACCATCTCGTCGTGGTAGGAGCGCAGACCGACTACTGTGTTGCGACATCAGTGCGCCGGGCAACCACCTGTGGCTATGATGTGACCCTCGTCAGCGATACGCACACGACGCAGGACAACGAAATCCTGACAGCCCAGCAGGTGATCGCGTATCACAATGCCTTGCTCAATGGCTTCAGGACAGAGAACTCCACCATCACGGTCAAGCCAAGCAGCCAGATTACTTTCTCAAACCAGTAAGGTGGCTCGAGAGGGAAATCCCTGCTCTTGACATCCCTCCTTTATTCAAGTAACCTATTGAATACATGAAGAAGAAAAGGGGAGCATCTATGGATCTGCAAGAGAAACGACGTTTCAAAACGCTGCTGTATGAGCAATTTGCCCGCATGGGCAAGGCCCTGGCAAGCCCGCACCGCCTTGAACTGCTCGATCTCCTCTCGCAGGGGGAACGCGAGGTTTCGGCGCTGGCAGAGGAAACCGGGATGACCGCTGCCAATGCCTCACAGCACTTACAGACGTTGCGTGCAGCGCGGCTGGTCGAGACTCGCAGGGAGGGCGTCTCGATTTATTATCGGCTGGCCTCAGATCGCGTCAGCCAGCTCTGGCTGTCGTTACGGGCGTGTGGCGAGGATCACCTGGCCGAAGTCGATCACCTTGTCGCCACCTTTTTGCGGGATCGGGCTGCGTTTCGTCCCATGACCATCGATGAACTGCGCGAGGCGTTGCGAGAGGAGGGCGTGGTGCTCCTGGATGTGCGCCCGACGCTTGAGTACCAGGCCAGCCATCTGCCTCAGGCTCGTTCCATCCCTCTCGCCGAACTGGAAGCGCGGCTCGATGAACTGCCGCAAGATCGTGAGATCGTCGCCTATTGTCGTGGTCCCTATTGTGTCTTTGCTGATGAAGCGGTGACATTCTTGCGGGCACGTGGCTATCTCGCTCGTCGCCTGCAAGAGGGTGTCACTGAATGGCGAGCACTTGGGCATCCTGTTGCTGGATAACGAAAAAAGGAACAAGCAGTATGACACAAGCAAGTACTCATCCTGGTTTAGCACACCATCCGATCTACCTTGATTACAATGGAACCACCCCGGTTGATCCACGTGTCGTCGATGCCATGCTACCCTATCTGACGACCCACTTCGGCAACCCCTCTAGCTCCCACTTTTACGCTGCCGCACCACGCACAGCCATTGAAACGGCGAGGGCGCAGGTGGCCGACCTCCTCGCCTGCAAGCCTTCTGAGATCATCTTTACTGGTGGTGGTTCTGAGAGTGATGTCCTCGCCATTCGGGGAGCCGCGTTAGCTCTGCGCTCACGCGGCAACCATATCATTACGCAGCAGACTGAGCATCCGGCGGTCAAAGAGACGTGCCGTCTGCTGGAACAGCTCTACGGTTTCCATGTGACCTATCTCCCAGTGGATCAAGACGGACGCGTCATCCCTACTTCTTTGGAAGCCGCGATCACCGATCAGACAGTGCTCGTGAGCATCATGCTTGCCAACAATGAAACTGGAACGCTCCAGCCAATTTCTGAGCTGGTTCGCATCGCGCATCGCTCCCATGTCCTTTTCCATACAGATGCTGCGCAAGCAGTCGGCAAGATTTCTACCCCTGTTTCTGAGTTAGGAGTGGATTTGCTCACCGTGGCGGGTCATAAGCTCTATGCGCCCAAAGGGGTGGGGGCGCTGTATGTACGCAGCGGAGTCCAGCTTGCGCCTCTGATCGCAGGGGGTGGTCAGGAGCACGGCCTGCGTGCGGGCACAGAGAATGTTGCTGCTCTGGTAGCACTGGGTATGGCTTGTCAGTTGGCAGGACAGACTCTTGCCGAGGATCAGGCGCGCCTCGTCTCGTTACGAGATCTATTACTGCAACGGCTCTGTGAGTATCTTCCTGATCTCCTCCAGCTCAATGGTCATCCAACGGAGCACTTGCCCAATACCTTGAATGTCAGCATTGAGGGGATCATTGGTGAACAGGTGTTAGCACGAAGCCCAGGTATCGCGGCAGCAACCGGCTCAGCCTGCCATGCAGGCTCGACTTCCCCATCAGAGGTGTTACTGGCTATGGGTATGCAGCGGACGCGGGCGCTTGGGGCGCTTCGGCTCACGTTGGGCCGCTGGTCCACAGCAGAGGAGGTCGAGCAGGCTGCTCAAATGCTGGCGCAGACGGTTCATAGGCTGCGGGAGAGGACTTGAAAGCCAATATAGAGGGAAATGCTCTTTCCTCCTCTCGTGCAGAAGAACAAGGCCTGAGCCTTTCGTAAAGGAGAAGCACAACATGAAGACGGTTCCTATGGAGAGGGTACGTACCTGGCTGGAAGAGGGGCGTCTGGTAACCGTGCTCGATGTGCGCCCGGCAGAACTGAATGGGCCATTCCTGGCAGCATCCATATTGATGCCTATGAGGCCCTTAAAGCGCATGATCCCGCGGCACTGTCTACGCTCGATCTTCCCCCTGATCGCCCGGTGGTGGCTGTGTGTGCAGCGGGGAAAACAAGTCAGATTGCAGCAGAGCAACTTGCCGCTCGCGGATTCCAGGTGTGGTCGCTCGAAGGAGGGATGAGGGCATGGAGCCTGGCCTGGAATACTGCCCAGGTTCCTGTACGAGACACTTCGACAGAGGTAATTCAGGTGCGACGAACCGGGAAGGGGTGTCTCTCTTATGTGATCGGTGATGGAGAGACTGCCATGGTCATTGATGCCTCCCTTGATCCGCAGATCTATCTCGATCTGGCACACCAACGTGGTTGGCAGGTGAGCATGGTGCTCGATACCCATATCCATGCCGATCATCTCTCCCGATCTCGTCAGCTCGCCGAGCGCAGTGGAGCGAGACTAGTGCTGCCCGATCAGCAGCGAGTTGGCTTTCCTTTCACTGCCATCCACGATGGTGAGGCGGTGGGGAGTGGATGAATGCAGCTTCGGGCGATCCACACCCCGGGCCATACTGATGAAAGCATGTGCTATCTGCTCTTAGGAGAAGTACTTTTCACGGGGGACACGCTCTTTCCGACAGGAGTAGGGCGTCCTGATCTCGATGCCAGCCCCGAAGAGGCCAGGGCTCGCGCAGAAGCGCTCTACCACAGCCTGCACAAGCTGTTGGCACTGCCCGGCTCGACGCTCGTACTTGCGGGGCATACGAGTACTCCTGTTCCCTTCGACAGGGTTCCCGTCATGAAGACCCTTGCCGAGGTTGAGGAACAGGTGGCTCTCCTGCATGTCAGCCGCTCCGACTTTGTGCTTCTCAACCCACTCCAAAAACTGTGCCGCACTTATCTACTTTGCGGCTAAAGGATTCCTTCCTTAACGCAGAGCCTCTTGCAAGGGTTTGAATCGTGGGTAATCACCAGTTCAATCTCCCTTCCCAAAAGTGCAAAGAGAGAGTTAAGGCTGGTATGTGCGATTTCCAGCTCCTTTGAGCCTCTCTAATCATCAAGCAAGCAGCGAAATTAGTCTAAACACCAATGGATCGATAAGTGCGTAAATTGTGTAGTGCTGGTCTCGTCGTTTCAGCGGTTTGGGCATCTTAAACATGTATCAGACTCCTCATCCGCTCGTTTTATTGCCGGGATATGCTCCAAATATGCACAGGATAGTTATAGTAGTGGTACGTCCACGTCGTGTGCTTCATAATCGGTACCCAGTCGCTCGTTAATCACCCTTAAGACTTTGTTCACCAGGACAATTCCTACGGCTAGCTTGCGTTCCATACGGTTAATGCTGGCCTCGGAAACGTCCGAGGCCAGGGAAAGTTCACGTATTTGTAGCCCTGCTCGCTCTCTAAGCTCTCTCACCGTCGGCTTGCGTGTCACACGAATACTCCTTCAACTACGAGGAACAACGATCATGCGCGTATCATAATCGATCATAATAAGTAAAGCAATATTTTTGCCTATCAATCCTTTTGAAAAGTGGATTCTAGCCCTCTTTTCAAGGAGTGGCGTGTCGCTGCTACATGCAAACTTGATCAAGACCCGAGACACGCCTAGTCAATCAAGATCGATCATGATTGCTAAATACACATTTTTATGCCCAAAATTATTGACATATGCCTCAAAATGGATTACACTTACATATGGTTGCCGTTGTGACTATTTCGGATAGCTATGAGAGTCAAGGAGAACCATTCATGCGTTTTGAAGTACAAACGATCACTGTCCGAGATCAGTACAAGATTGCCCATCCTCTCTCTGCAATGGTCGGGGTGCAGGAGGATGGAATGCCCACCGGGCTCGCGTATCATCTCGGTATTCGTTCGATGGCACATAACCCTATCGAGTACGAGGGCTGGTATAGCCTGACTCATCTGGCAAGCGGCCTGTGTGTGAGTTGGGACCCTTCTGTAAAGGACGAGGCGACCGCTCGTCGCTGGCTCGAGTTGATTGCATCGCTTGCTGACTGGACTCAGCCTGGCTGCATCCTCAAACAGCACGCTTCCAGGCTGCAAGAGCAGGTAGAAGTTGCCTGTCGGCAGGCATGCGCGGAACAACAAGCGGAGGAACAGAAGCGAGAGGAGGTGAAGACTGCTGCTACACTCGGAGGAGTGTTCCCAGGGAATGCCTGTCTGGAATAGCCCTGGTAAGCATCAGGACAGGCATTCCCTTTACCGTTTGACCCTTCTCAGTGACCAACTCGGCACTCTTCATTGTAACAGGTCTTGCCGAGCGGTCGCAAGTCGAACCTATGTTCTCTTCACCAAGCAAGAAAGGACCGCCAATGACCACCGTACTTCCTCGATCAGCACAAGAGCAGCAGGATGCTCCTGCATGCGCTTCTCTCTCTTCCTTTCCTGATCTCTCCAGCCTCTCAACGCTATGGATGCCACTGCACGAAGTCAGGCAGCAGTGGGCTGCCTTTGGCCAGGAGGCGCTCACCACCTCCGCGCTGATGGCGACCAGCACGGCCTTTGGGGGTCTCTACTGGGAAGCCCACGCGCTCCAGCATTGCACCTGGGCAGCCGACGAACGTGAGCGCGAACGCTGGCACAAGACTGTCTTCTGGCTCAGCCGAGCCGTGCAAGACCTGGACTGTGCGCTTGACCAGTGGCAGCAGGTACTCAGTTGGCTCGACCTGGCAGGCAATGACCACCGGCAGCAGGACCCGGAGAATCTCCAGATGATACGAACCTTCATGGCGCAGGTCCAGTGGCACCAGGGCCGACGCCGTGCTCTCCACCAGCAGGTACTCAGCGAGTACATCGAAGCTAAGCAACACAAGCAGCGGCGGGCACAACAGGACAGCCAGCACGTGACTGGCCCTCTCTCCGAAGCACAAGAGGAGGAGGTGTAGCGATGGCCACCATCAGAGAACAGATCGCCCGGCATACTCGTGCTGAGGCGACGACGCAACAACAGCCAGGAGCCGATGACCCGCTGGCTCCTACACCTATCCGCTTTACACACTGGCACGATGCGGATGGGGTCATTCACCAACGGACGGTCAATGCACCCACAACCGGATGGCACCTGGAAGACGATTCCGCTGATGAGGATGCTGAACCACTGCGACCACGAGGCCAGGCCTACACGCCCTCGCGCCAGACGCGCGACTCCCAGCAGCAGGCGCGAGTGACGCAGGCCTACCCCCTTGACTACGAGGATGCTGACGATCAATATACGGCACAGGCCCGCATCCCACGCAGTGCCATGCGCTACCAGCACGCGCTGCCACACCAGTACCGGGGGCAGACCGTGCTGCCGACTCCCCCACAGCGCCTGCGCCGCCAGCGTCTCACCGGGAATGCTCCCGGTCAACAGCAACGCCCTTCCACACGACGGAACAGGCACTGGTCGGTGTACCTGGTGACCGGCATGGCGACCATGACCGCCCTGGTCATCGGCTTGTATAGCCTGGGAAGCTGGTGGCAACACGTGCAGGACGATTGGACCTATGGCATGCCTCGGACGTATCAAACCGATGCCGTGGTGGGACATAACCATGACTCATCCAGCCACCCAAGTCATTTTCTCGCGGTCAACCTCAAGGGCCGCATTGAGGTGTTCGAACTACCTGCCGGTGACCCGACCAAGGTACGGGTCTTCTTCGGCCCAACCATCTCAGGGAATGGCGCAGACCAGGTAGTGGTCACCATCAGCTTTGCGGATATCGACCATGATGGCACCCCCGACCTGATTCTCCACTATGGGGACAGCGCGGAGGTGCTCTACAACGAGGGCGGCACGTTCCTGTTGCCGGGCGGAAAGTCCTGAGAACAGGCTAAGGAAAGGAGTATCCTCGTATGCAACGCATTCTCCTCTGTTTGGCGCTGTTCGCACTCGCCCTGGTAATTACCTGGCTGATTGTGCTTGCCCTCAGCCTGATCCCCCAGTATGTGCTGCATGTCTGAGGCAGCAAGAAAGGAGAGACCATGCAGCAGACGCATGACGAGACACGCTCGACCAACAACGAGCAGCAGCAAGCACTCAGTATCGGACCGGTTCCCAAAAAAGCCAGGCTGGAAACAGTCCTTCCTACCGCCCTGGTTGGGCCAGCACAGCAGGGGCGGGAACCATGCCCGATCATCCTACCACGTATTGCCATCGGGGTGTCAGTAGCCCCGAACGTCCCTGCGCTCCCGGCAGGAGCACCGCTTGCAATAGAGCACCGAGCTACCCTGGTGCTCACTCCTGAGACCAACGAGGAAAAAGGAGAGGAAACAGGGGCACACGAGCACCAACCTGAAGAAGAGAAAGGAGCGGAGGCGGTGGAAGAGCCGATAGCACCACCGCCGCCAGCCTCGCCGGGCCAGGAGCATAGGTACCCGGTGATTACGACCCCCATCCCAACGCCCGGCGATCTCCATCACACGACTCCGTTTCCCTCCACGTCAGTGGGGCATCAGACACCATGGAGTCCTCGTCACCAGAGGCTTTTCCTTGTAGGACTGGGCAGTGGTCTCTTCCTGTACCTCCTCGCCCTTGTGCTCGTTGCCGTATTCGTCGCTCCTGTGGTGACGCTGGCAGCAACGGTGACGTTGGTACCTGCGTCAAAGACCCTCTCGACTACCCTTACCGTCACGGCGCTGGCGACCGGCACGCCTGAGCAGGCACGCAAGCAGGTTGCCGCACGTCTCTTATCGGTGAGTAGCCCGACACAGCGCCAGACTGTTCCCACCACCGGCACCGGCCACGCTCCTGCTCGAGTAGGAGAGGGCACAGTGACATTCTATAATGCCGCCCCGTATGCCCAAACGGTTGCAGCAGGCACCCTGCTCACCGACGCCCCGGCGGTCATCCCTGCCGGGAATCCCCCGATTGAGGGACAGGTGGCGGTTCCCGCGCATGCCACTACGATTGGGCCGCAGGGCAACATCGCCCCGCTCGATCTCAACGGCCTGTGCTGCATGGCGGGCATCTCGGTCAAGAACGCCACCGCCTTTCATGACGGGCAGGACGCCTATGACTATCCGATGGTGACACAAGCAGATATCAACCAGGCGGCAGAGCCACTCCTGGCTACGCTTACACCAGTGACTCAGGCCAGCCTGCAAGGAGAGATACACCAGAGCGAACGCCTGGCGGGACAGGTAGGATGCCGGCCAGCGGTCACCCCCGATCACCCGGTCGGCAGTGACACCTCTCAGGTGACCGTCAATGTCTCGGTGACCTGCCATGCCCAGGTGTACGACCATGAGGCGGTGGTGCGCCTGGTGACCAACGCGCTCAGGCAGCAAGCCTCGACGACCCTGGGCACAGGCTACGCGCTGCAAGGAACGATCAGTACCACAATCATCCAGGCAGGAACACCCCCACATGCCAAACCAGGAACCTTGACCTTGCTGGTTACCGGACAAGGGGTGTGGGTCTACCAGGTGCGTCCTACTGAACAGGCACGGCTCACGAAGCTTATTGCTGGCTTGTCCAGGCAAGCGGCCATGCATGTGTTGCAGCAGGAAGCTGGTCATCTCGCCGCTGTCCACATCCAGGTCACCGGCTTGTGGGCACGTGACACCACCCTCCCAACTGACCCTGCACGCATCCACCTGCTGGTGGCGATGGGAGCGTAGAAAGGAAGCCACTCATGCAGCAGAACACACATAAGCAGCCATTCGTCCACCTCGCGTATCGCAAGATCATGATCGACTATTTGCCGCTGCGTGATCTCTCCCGTACCGTCAAGGCCGCAGCAATCGTGCTGGGCGTTCCGGTCAAGGTCTTCTACATCGGCACAGCCAGGGACCGCAAAGGTACCCCGGTTGACCTGACCCACGGCGGCTGGCACGAACTCCAGGTGGAGCAGCATCACAGGCAGCGCTACTTTCCTCTCCTCGGCCCGGAGGAGAACCGGGTGATCCGCCCTGAACAGGACGTGTGGGAGCATCTCGTCCTCTTCCAACCAGCCGGCGAGGAAGAAGAGGAACAGTCATGAAACAGCGTGTCTTCCTCTGCAAGCACTGCCAGCATGAGCTAACCCCGCCACGGGCAGACATGCGCTTACAGGAGGTCAAATCCTGGTTCAGATACTCACGGTGCCCGGCATGCAAGCAGGAGCTACAGGTGGTAGAAAAACTCCCCGAACCTGTTGTTCCTGCCGCTACTCAACAGCCACTGTGGACAGGGGAAGGCACTGGTCCTTCGACGTAGGAAAGGAAACCCATGAAGCAGCATCAGCACCGCCACACCGGGCCATACGACCCGCAGACGCTCACCAGAGCCGTGACCCATATCCGGCTAGAAGTGGCCAATGCGGGCAAGCTCACCGCCCTCGATGACCTCGCCCAGGTCTACCTCGCCCTCTGCCAGCAGTACGTCACTTTGTTTTGTACCGAGGCGCGTCCGAATAAGTTACGTGCCCCGCTCTTTGCCACTCCCCTCTCCGAACGCTGGCACCGGGTGGCCATCCAACAGGCAGCAGGCATTGCACAGTCGTGGCGTACGAACCGCGCACAGGCCTACCAGGACTATGCGGATGACCTGCTGGACTATCACGAGCAACAGACAGAGGGCACCCTGGATGCAAAGACACAAGAACCAGCCTGGAAAGAATGGAATATTCCCACACTGCGACAGACCTGCATCCAGGCCAACGCCAACGTCGTCGAGCTCGAACCCTCCGAGGACTCGACCTTTGACTACTGGCTCACGATCAGCACGCTGGAATTCCGCAAGCAGTTGCTGATCCCGGTCAAGCTGGCTGCCTACCACCGCGAGGCGCTCAAAGGCAAGACCATCAATACCAGCGTGACGCTCAACAAGCGTGGTGATGGCTGGTGGTTGACCCTCAGTTATGACAAGGAAGTCCCGGTACACACCGCCCCATCTGCCCCGGTGGTCGGCGTAGACGTCGGGATTGCGAACTTCGTCACGACCAGTACCGGCAAGCACTATGGCACCTTTCACGGCAAACTCAGAGAGCGACAGAAGCGCGACCGGGAGAAGCGGCGACGTAAGGCGAAGTTGCGCAAGTGCCTGGAGAAGAAAGGCGTCAAGAAGCTTCCCTCCACGAGCAGCCGCACGGGACAGCGCCTGGCCCGCCATGTGCGCCAGGAAATCAACCGAGCAGTCAACCAGTGCTTTACTGAGCACCCTGACGCGCAAATCGCCTATGAACACCTCTCCGTGGCCACGATGAAGTACAAAGTGCGCGCCATGAATGCTTATTTGTACGCCTCCAACCTGGCGCACATCCCCAAGCAAATAGCCTGGAATGCCGTCAAACGAGGCAGAGCAGCAATCAGGGTCAGGAGCGCCTACTCCTCGCAGGAGTGCAGTGTGTGCCACTATCCAGATCGAGCCAACCGGCCCAACCAGCAAACGTTTTGCTGTGTGGTCTGTGGTTACAGCACGCACGCCGATCTCAATGCTGCAACGAACATCGAGCACCGCTGGGGAGATAGCGAACTGCGTGCCTGCAAGGACAGGAAAGCGGTCAAAGCCTTGCTGCTGCAGCGACATGAGGTATGGAAGACACAAAACGGTTGGCCGTAGTCCAACCGCCCGCCCAGTTCGTTCGTCAACGGGCGTAGGTGAAGGTCAAGGGTTTAGGCAAGGCAATACTTGTCTAGGCTTCTGGCAACTATAAGGCTATCGGCTAAGGCAGTCTGAGACTCCCCGGCTTAAGCTGGGGGTTCTTGCAGCTCTGCCAACTCCTCTAGCCTGCCTCTACGGCCCTTTGAGCCACGACGCAGGTATTGCAGGAAGGTGGTCAGAGCACGAGCAGCTTCTTCAACGGTTTTCCCGGCTTTCGTGAGTGCCAGGAGCAAGGTTGGTTCTACTGCCTTGACCAGTTGCCGCCATTGATCGACTTTGCGGGGTCCACAATAGAGACAATCCCATCGATTGCAGTGAGCACGAACCACTTCACCTGTGTCCTAGTTGATGAAGACATGCCGCAGCGCCCAGGCATCGGGACAGAAGAGCAATGTATCTACTCCATGCTGCTCTACCAGGACACCTTGTTCCTCCAATGAAGGCAATGGACACTGTGGAAGAGAGAACTTCCTTTTGGTATCAAGAGTCATCCCCTACCATCCTTCCTGAGCAACTCCCTACAAAAATTGAACATCATAAAGGCTTCCATATGTCTTTTCACATGGAAGCCTTATTCCCTTGAGACATGAAGTGCCTTCGACTGTCAACCCGCGAAGCGAACGGTAAAGGGCTCTTAGAAAAGCATGCCTGGTACATGGAACGCGTAGAGCTTGCCATCTTCTGAACCCACATAGACAACGCCATTGACCACTGTTGGAGAGGAGAAAATCTGATTTCCAGTGCTGCCAGTCCACAGTTGTGCACCTGTTGTAGCATTAAATGCGTACAACTTGTCATCCTGCGAACCCACATAAATGACCCCATTGGCGACTGTGGGAGAGGACCAGATTTGATCTCCAGTGAGGGCAGTCCACAACTCTTTTCCCGTCCTGGCATCAAATGCATAGAGCTTGTGATCGCTTGAGCCAATATAAACCGTCCCATTCGCTACTGCTGACGAAGAGAATGAGATAGGTCCACCCGTTTGAGCCGTCCAGATCGATGTCCCTGTTTTGGCATCAAATGCATAGAGCTTCCCATCCCAGGAACCGACGTAAACGACTCCATTGACGACCGTAGGTGAACTATCAAGGGCGCCGCCAGTTTGAGCGGTCCAGATCGATGCCCCTGTCCCGGCATTAAAAGCATAGAGGTTATCATCCGACGAACTCACATAGACAATATTGTTCGCAACCGCCGGTGTGGAAGTAATGTAACTGGTGTTTGCGGTCCAGATGAGTGTTCCTGCTTTGGCGTCTAATGCGTACAATTTGGTGTTACCACTACTCGAGCCTACATAGACGATGCCCTGCGATACTGTCGGAGAGTCAACATTTCCCCCAACCAAAGCTGTCCATACGACGGCTCCCGTCTTTGCATTAAAAGCATACAGATTTCCATCGCCCGAACCTGTATAGACAATCCTATCGGCTACCGCTGGTGAGGCACCAATGGGCCATACTCCCGGTGCCTTCCACACGGTTGTACCTGTTTTTGCATCAAAGGCATACATATACGTATCACTTGAGCCTGCATAAACGATACCATTAACTACTGCCGGGGAGGCATAAATACTATTACCAGTAGTCGCTGTCCAGTCCTGGACGAGATTGGATACATTGGTCACGTTCAGCACATTTTCATACGGGTTAAAGCGTGTATGACGCGAATTATAGCCATTCATTAGCCAGTTAGTCTGGACCAGGAAATTTGCCTGGGCAGATAATCCGCTGGATTGGCCTGTGGCTTGAACGATGTGAGACCCCGGAAGGGCTGATGCTGGAACGGTGATCTGCACAGAGAAAGATCCCATACTACCGGTCATGGCGTTCCCAACTGGTGCAGAATCAAAGGTAATCGCTACTGTTTCGCCAAGGCCAAATCCTCCACCTTGCACTGTTACAGATGAAGTAGGGGGACCTGCGTGTACAGAGAGGGTAATTGCTGCATAAGCAGCGTGGACTGGTACACGTGGAAAATTGAACAGAGCAAAACTGAGAACGCCAACCAGTAGAAGAGAGAAGACAACCATTACCTTAAAACGTGAAGAGAAGGGCATAGAGAGAACCTCACTTTCAAAGATGTGCCAGAAGAGCGAACCGACAGCTTTAGCAACAGATGATCGAGCCCTAGTTTGCTGTTTACCAATAAAAATAGGTAAATACAGCCAGGCTAATTCTCTCAGAAACGTAGAAAACAGGGGAAGAGAAAGGACGTTAAGGTATGGTTGTGATTCACTGAGATGCGTCGATGATTCTCCACCTCATCTCAAGTACTTTGGAAGACAAAATCTGACAGCAAAATTGGTCATCCGCAACCTGATATCCACTGAAAAAGGGGAGCATGAAGTTGTGTAAGAACCAATGGTTTGCCCCTGATGGACCCTCATGGCAAAGCACATGAACCTCACGTGCTCACCACGAGAATCTCTCCCCATTGCGTCGTGAAACGCGAGGATCGTCGCTCTTGCCGCATCTTCCATTCCCGACCAATCCCTTGTGCGCCAAAGAAAATCGTATTGTGGCCCCACCACTGATTAATGAAATCAACCATCGCCATGAGTCGCGCCTTTGTATATTGCCTCTCAAGTGAATAGTCCCCAAAGAGATCAGCTTGCAGCACCTCTTGGGACACGATCTTGGAGAGAAATACCCCTGCTTTCTTGTAAGAAAAACCGGGCTGATAGAGGCTCCGCACCATATCCAAAGCGACATTGAGGAAATCCGGAGTAAACACGCTCTGGAAAGGCAGCAACCGTGAAAGACTGTTAGCGTACTGTGGAGCATCTTGCTGAAAGGGGTTAGTCGTGATAAAGACGCTGATGCAGGAAGCGGCGGACCCCTGGTTTCTCAACTTCTCTACAGCGCGTGCGGTGTACGTCGCAACAGCTTCCTCCAACTCTGCAAGCGATTCCACTGGCCTTCCAAAAGACTTAGCTGTCATGATGCCTTTTTTCGGCTTGGGTTCTGTCTCCAGAGGGATGCACGTGATCCCTCGCAGCTCGAGCACCGAGCGCTGGACAGTGACCGAGAAACGCTTGCGAATCCAGTGTTCATCGGCGTCTTTGAGATCTTTGGCGGTAAAGATACTGCAACTTGCTTGCAAGCGGTGTGTATAGCGTGAGCCAATACCCCACACATCCTTAAGCACAATGGATGCAAGCAATTCGTCTAGTTCTTCCTCGGTATACTGTGTGAGGCTAAGAACGTCTTGATGGCGCGGATTTTTCTTGACGATCTCGGTCGCGATTTTGCTCAACGTCTTCGTTGTGGCGATGCCCACTGACACCGGAATGCCCGTACACCTCCAGACCGCTTCGCGTATCTCGTGTCCATACTCACACAAGCGTTCTCTCGGGATATGGGAGAGATCTGCAAATGCTTCATCAATGGAGTAGACTTCCAGGTGTGGAGTGAAAGTCGCCAGTGTCTTCATGACCCGATCCGACATGTCGGCATAGAGGCTGTAGTTGCTCGAAAACACCTGGATCTCGTGCTGCTCGATCAGCTCCCGGCACTCAAACACGGGCTGGCCCATCTTCACCCCCAGCGCTTTGGCTTCGTTCGACCTCGCTACCACACAGCCATCATTATTGGAGAGCACGAGAACGGGACGATTGTACAATGCAGCGTTAAATGCTCTCTCGCAACTACAGTAAAAGTTGTTACAGTCAATTAAGGCTACTACCTGGTGCATGAAGCCAATCATCCTACTAAGAGGTGGACCTCCAAAAAAGAGCAGAGGTGAACCTCAAAATACTAGAACTTCCGTTCTTGTCAAGAATATACTCAACAAATGGGCAGGCAGTCAATGATTTAGAAGAGGTATGACTGGCTTGTGTGTATGAGATGAGAGAATGCGGGAAAAACTGCTTGTCCATCGGCTAGCATACAGGAACGACTTTATCGTAACAATGTTCATCTCCACGAATTTTGTCAAGAACAGAGGTTCTACTCAATAGGGAGAGCATTTTCTTCGTTCTGAAAAGGGGAGCCATGAACGAACCATCCATATTTCACAATGTCCATTTTTTGCCCTGGCCAGCCCATGCTGGCTTTCCGTCACCAGGAGATGATCACGCCGAGCGACGACTGGATCTGAACGATTTAGTGGTCCCTCATCCGCTTTCCACTTATTTCATGCAGGTAGAAGGGGACTCCATGATGAATGCCTGTATTTTTCATGAAGACGTGATTGTGGTAGATCGTGCCATCACGGCCACCCACAATAAGATTGTTGTCGCAAAGCTGGGCGAGGAGTTCACCTTGAAGCGCCTGCAAGTCATCAAGGGTGGCAAGAGAATCTTTCTCAAGTCTGAGAATCCGAACTACTCGCTCCTAGAAGTGACAGGTCGGCAGGACTTTGAACTCTGGGGCGTGGTCACCTGGGTGGTCCATAGACTAGCCGGTCCTCGACCTAAACGAACCTAACCAGGAGCGGTTTCATCGGGCCTCTCGCCCTTAAACTGATATCTCCATACACCCAATATAAACTTTGCAGGTACCTGAGTATGTGAATAACTCTGGCACAAGTTTTAAAACGGCTTGCCAATAGCAAAATATTTTAACCGAAATAACAAGAGATTCTGATCTTATTCTGTCACTCTATGGTGTAAGAAGCTACAAGAAGTGGATGAAAGAGAAGATTAGCGGTACATGACACCTTACAGGCCCACTAAGGCCGCTTCTAGCTTTCACTCCAGAATACAAGCCTTTCACTACAAACGCCTGAGACAGCAATCTTGACAGCAATACAAGCATGCTATACTGTGTAGCTAGTTTATGACTCCTTAAAGATACAAATGATGGATAGGAGAAGGAGATGAATATTGATGTACAGGGAATGACAGCTCAAAGGGATAAACCTCTCACGAGGGCAGACGTAGAGCGCCTTCTTGACGAGGTAGGAAGTTCCGATAAGCTGAATTTAAGTGGCCGGAATATGGCTGGAATTGACCTCGCAAGCTTCAGGTTAACAGGAGCCGACCTCAGGGGAGCCGACCTCAGGGGAGCCGACCTCAGCGGTGCCGACCTCAGCGATGCCAACCTCAGCGATGCCAACCTCAGCGATGCCAACCTCAGCGATGCCAACCTCAGCGGTGCCAAGCTCATCGCAGCCAACCTCAGCGATGCCAAGCTCATCACAGCTGACCTCAGCGATGCCAAGCTCAGCGAAACCAAGCTCAGCGGAGCCGACCTCAGCTTAGCCAAGCTCAGCGGAGCCAAGCTTAGCGATGCCAACCTAAGCGGTGCCAAGCTCAGTTTTGCCGACCTTAGCGGTGCCTCTATGTCTCAGATTGAAAGAGAACATCTACGCAATAGAGGAGTCATAGGTTTAGATGATCCATATGCGGAAACTACAAGCCCTACCTCAGCGCTTCGTATTCGTGTCATTGAAGAGCCTTTAACCCCCTACAACTTAACCACAATTATTTCGGCGCTGACTGAACTCTCTACCAAGTTCTGGCTCATTGCAAATGGCCGCTTAGCCGAGCTCATCGAGTATGCACAAACACATGATGTTCGGTTTGTAGAAGAGGCAGGTCTGGTTATTACCAAGATCACATACAACTCACCCTTAGATATAACCTTTAGCTCTCCAAACTTTGACCCGAAAAATATTGCAGATGCTGTCGTCACAACAATTGACGGTATTACGCAGCGAAAGGCCAGGCTCGAACAGGCAGAGCTTGAAAATCAGGCAAAAGCACAAGCGA
>Ga0209648_10000446_pt1 | contig 31392 bp, 27 predicted proteins | sample GraSoi2013_115cm_FD_185830 | JGI IMG/M metagenome (GOLD analysis project Ga0209648, IMG submission 185830) | Grasslands soil microbial communities from the Angelo Coastal Reserve, California, USA - Sample 9_17_2013_115cm (SPAdes) (version 2) | ecosystem: Environmental > Terrestrial > Soil >...
GGAGAAGCTCGTGATCGGGATGCCCGTGCGGGTCGTCTTCGAGGACGTCAACGCCGACGTCAGCATTCCGCGCTTCACCCCGGTCGGTTGACGGCCGCCCGGCCCTGGCGTATAAGCGAGCAACTTTGCCGATCCTCACGGTTCGCGACCTCACGCTCCACTTCGGGGGCATCGTCGCCCTCGAGTCCGTTTCCTTCGACGTGGACGAGGGTCAGATCGTCGGGCTCATCGGGCCGAACGGCGCGGGCAAGACGACGCTCTTCAACTGTCTCTCGCGCCTGTACACGCCGGACCGCGGCGAGGTCCGGTTCGAGGGCCGCCCGCTCCTCGCGCAGGCGCCGCACCGGATCGCGGAGCTCGGCATCGGCCGGACGTTCCAGAACCTCGCGCTCTTCCCGACGCTCACGGTGCTCCAGAACGTCATGATCGGCGTCCACGCCCGGACGCGCAGCGATTTCCTGTCGAATGCGCTGCGCCTGCCGTGGGTCGGCCGCGAGGAGGCGGCGATCCGCGCCGGGGCGCGCGAGGTGCTCGCGTTCCTCGACCTCGAGGCCGTCGCCGACCACCCCGCGGCGGGGCTGCCGTTCGGCACCCTCAAGCGCGTCGAGCTGGCGCGGGCGCTGGCCGGCGGGCCGAAGCTCCTCCTGGCCGACGAGCCCGCGAGCGGCCTGAACCACGAGGAGGTCGCCGCGCTCGCCAAGCTGCTGCGCGCGATCCGCGACGCGCGCGGCGTCACGGTGCTGCTGGTCGAGCATCACATGGGGCTCGTCATGCAGGTTTCCGACAACGTCGTGGTCCTCGACTTCGGCCGGAAGATCGCCGAGGGGCCGCCGGCCGCGGTCCAGAAGAACCCCGACGTGATCCGCGCCTATCTCGGCACCGAGGAGCGGGCGCGCGGCGGCGCCGCCTGATGGCGCTGCTCGAGGTCGAGGGCCTCGAGGCCCAGTACGGCTGGACGAAGGTCCTCCACGGCCTCGCCTTCGCCGTCGAGGAGGGCGGGATCACGACGATCCTCGGCGCCAACGGCGCGGGCAAGACGACGACGCTCCGCGCGGTCTGCGGGATGGTGAAGACCGCGGGAGAGGTCCGCTTCGACGGCCACCGCATCGCCGGCCGGGCGACCGAGGACATCGTGCGCCTCGGCATCGCCCACGTGCCCGAGGGCCGCGGCACCTTCATGCAGCTCACGGTCGAGGAAAATCTGAGATTGGGCGCCTACGCGCGCCGGGGGAGGGGGACGCTCGCCGGCGACCTGCGGCGCGTCGTCGAGTACTTCCCGGTGCTCGGCGAGCGGCGCGGCCAGATCGCGGGCAGCCTCTCGGGCGGCGAGCAGCAGATGCTCGCCGTGGCGCGCGCCCTCATGCTGCGGCCGCGCCTCCTGCTCCTCGACGAGCCCTCGCTCGGGCTCGCGCCGCTCGTCGTGCGCGAGATCTTCCGCATCGTGCGCGCGATCAATCGCGAGGAGCGGGTGGCCGTCCTGCTGGTGGAGCAGAACGCCGCGATGGCGCTCGACCTCGCCGACCACGCATACCTCCTCGAGACCGGGCGCGTCGTCATGTCGGGCCCGGCCGGCGACCTCAAGAAGGACGACGCCATCCGGCGCTCGTACCTCGGGTACTGAGGGTGGACATCTTCGTCCAGCAGGTGGTCTCGGGGCTCTCAACGGGCGGGATCTACGGGAGCCTCGCGCTCGCGCTCGTCATGATCTACCAGGCGACCGACGTGGTGAACTACGCGCAGGGCGAGATGGCGATGTTCAGCACCTACCTCGCGTGGACGATGATCAACGCGGGGCTCCCCTACTGGGTCGCGTTCTTCGCCACGCTGACGGTCGCGTTCGTCGGCGGGCTCCTGATCGAGCGCGTCGTCATCCGGCCCGTCGAGCGCGCGCCTCTGCTCACGATCGTCATCGTCTGCATCGGGCTCCTCGTGATCCTGAACAGCGTGGCCGGCTGGATCTACTCGTACATCCAGAAGCCGTTCCCGAGCCCGTTCCCCGAGAAGCCGATCCAGATCGGCAACGTCTTCTTCGGCGCCCACGACATCGGCGCGCTCGGCGTCACGCTGGTCGTCCTCCTCTTCCTCTACGTCTTCTTCCGCTACACGACGCTCGGCCTCGCCATGCGCGCGGCGGCCCAGAACCCGACGTCGAGCCGCCTGTGCGGGATCCGCGTGGGCTGGATGCTGGGGGTGGGCTGGGGGCTCGCCGCGCTCGTCGGCGCCGTGGCCGGCATGATGGTCGCGCCGGTCGTCTTCCTCGACCCGAACATGATGGCGGGCATCCTGATCTATGCGTTCGCCTCCGCCACGCTCGGCGGCTTCACGAGCCCCCTGGGCGCGGTCGTGGGCGGCCTGCTGGTCGGCGTCATCGAGAACCTCGTGGGGACGTACGTGAGCTTCATCGTCACCGAGCTGAAGCTGACCGTCGCCCTCGCCGTGATCCTCATCGTCCTCGTCGTGAAGCCGAGCGGCCTCTTCGGGCGGGTCGCGGTGCACCGCGTGTGACGGGCGCCGGTGTCCGGCGGGCGGGCGTCCTGGCGGCCGTCGCGGTCGCCTGCGCCTTGCCCCTCTTCGTGTCCAACTTCCGCCTGTTCCAGTTCACGCAGGTCGGGATCTACGCGATCGCGCTGCTCGGCCTCAACGTCCTGACGGGCTTCAACGGTCAGATCTCGCTCGGCCACGGCGCCTTCTACGCGCTCGGCGCCTACACGACCGCGATCATGATCGACAAGTGGAGCGTGCCGTACGGCTGGACGATCCCGGTCGCGGGCTTCCTCTGCCTGGTCGTCGGCTTTCTCTTCGGCATCCCGGCGCTCCGGCTCGAAGGCCTCTATCTCGCGCTCGCGACCTTCGCGCTCGCCCTCGCGATCCCGCAGATCCTCAAGTACTTCGAGCACTGGACGGGCGGCTCGCAGGGCATCGTGCTCAGCAAACCCAAGGCGCCGTTCGGTCTCAAGCTCTCGCCGGACCAGTGGCTCTACTTCGTCACGCTGGCCGTGCTGCTCGTGCTCTTCTGGCTCGGCGCGAACCTCCTCCGAGGCCGCACGGGTCGGGCCATCGTGGCGATCCGCGACAATCCGATCGCCGCCCAGGCGATGGGCGTGAACAACGCGCTCTACAAGTCGCTCACCTTCGGCGTCAGCGCCGCGTACACCGGTGTCGCGGGCGCGCTCAGCGCGCTCGCCATCGCCTTCGTGGCGCCCGACGCCTTCAACGTGTTCCTCTCCATCACGCTCCTCGTCGGCATCGTCATCGGGGGGCTCGCGTCGATCACCGGCGCCGTCTTCGGCGCGCTCTTCATCCAGTTCGTCCCCAACTGGGCCCAGGACATCTCGAAGGCCGCGCCCTGGGCCATCTATGGTATTTTCCTGATCCTCTTCATGTACGCGATGCCGCGGGGCATCGCCGGGTCGCTCCGGCTCGCGTGGGTACGGCTCGCCCGGGCCCGCGCAGGAACGGGCAGGGCGGGCTGAGGGTTTTTCCGGAGAGGGACGGTCAACGCTCGAACAGGAGGGCACCATGATGCGGAGGAGTTTTGTCGCGCTCGCCGTCGTCGCCGCGCTGGCGTCGGTCGCCGCGCCCGTGGCCGCGCAGACACCCGGCGTGACGGCGACCGAGATCAAGATCGGCAACACCAACCCGTACAGCGGCCCGGCCTCCGCGTACGGCACCATCGGCAAGGCCATCGGCGGCTACTTCAAGAAGGTGAACGAGGAAGGCGGCATCAACGGCCGCAAGATCAACTACATCACCTACGACGACGGCTACAGCCCGCCGAAGACCGTCGAGATGGTGCGGAAGCTCGTGGAGCAGGACCAAGTCGCGTTCGTGTTCCAGACGCTCGGCACCCCGACGAACAGCGCGATCCACAAGTACCTGAACGAGCAGAAGGTGCCGCACCTGTTCGTCGCGACGGGCGCGACGAAATGGAACGACCCGCAGCACTTCCCGTGGACGATCGGCTGGCAGCCGAATTACCAGACCGAGGGTCACATCTACGCGCAGTACGTTCTGAAGAACGTCAAGGACCCGAAGATCGGCATCCTCTACCAGAACGACGACTATGGGAAGGACTACGTGAAGGGGCTCAAGGACGGGCTCGGCGAGACCGCCAAGAAGCTCATCGTCCTCGAGCAGACGTACGAGACGACGGATCCCACCATTGACTCGCAGATCGTGAACCTCAAGAGCAGCGGCGCGAACGTCTTCTATAACGTGACGATCCCGAAGTTCGCGGTCCAGGCGATCAAGAAGGCCCACGACATCGGCTGGAAGCCGTTGCACCTCCTCAACAACGTGTCGAGCTCGCTCGGGACCGTCCTGAAGCCGGCCGGGCTCGAGGCCTCCACGGGCCTGATCACCGCCCTCTACATGAAGGAGATCACCGACCCGCAGTGGCGCAACGATCAGGGCTACAAAGACTGGCTGGCGTGGATGAAGAAGTACTATCCGGAGGGCGCGCTCGACGACCAGGCCAACGCGTACGCGTACTCCGTCAGCCAGACGATCGTCCACGTGCTCAAGCTGTGCGGCAACGACCTCTCGCGCGAGAACATCATGCGGCAGGTGGCGAGCATCAAGAACCTCACGTTGCCGATGCTGCTGCCCGGCGTCAAGATCAACACGGGCGCGACCGACTTCGCGCCCATCGAGCAGGAGCAGCTCGCCAGGTTCGACGGCGAGCGCTGGGTGCTGTTCGGCGAGCTCCGGGCCGCCGGCGTGGCGGCGAGACGACGCGTAGAAGCTACGGGTCTCCGAAGGCTCCCCGGCCCCCGCCCCCAGTCCGCGCTTCGTGCCGCGGGCGTCGACGCGGGCGAGGAAGTCGAGGACGAGGCGGTTCCACGCCTCCGGCTGGTCGCGGTTGGCGAAGTGGCTCGCCGGCGAGAGGACCACGAGCTTCGAGCCGCGGATCTTCTTGTGGATCACCTTCATCGGCCCGAGCGAGGGGTCGCGGTCGCCGCCGATCAGGAGCACCGGCATCCGGAGCTTCGGCAGCTGGTCGGTCACGTGGTCCATCGCGATCAGCGCGCGCAGCGAGTTCGCGTAGCCGATCGGCGCGAGCTGCCGGTACTCCTCGTAGAACTCCGCCTTGGCGCCCGGGTCGAGCGCGAGCCGCTCGGAGACGTTCGGGTTCTCGGCCATCGCGAACTCCGCCATGGCGTCCATCCCCTGGGTCAGCGTGATCTCGATCGAGCGGGCGCGCATGACGACGTTCTGCCAGGAGAGGGGGAGCCCGCTGGCCGACGAGGAGTTGGTGACGACGAGCGAGCGCACGCGCCCGGGGTGCCGTAGCGCGAAGCGCGTCGCGATTCCCCCGCCGAGCGAGAGCCCGCCGACGTGCGCCCGGCGGAGGCCCAGGTGGTCGAGCACCGCCTCGAGGTCCGCCGCCCAGCGGCCGAACGAGTACCGCGCGGGGTCCTCCGGGCTGTCCGAGCGCGCGTGGCCGCGCGGCTCCCAGAGGACGAGGCGATGGCGGGCCGCCAGGCCGGAGACGTTGACGTCCCACATCTTCGCGTTGCCGCCGATCCCGTAGGCGAGCACGAGCGGGGTGCCGGCGCCGTGCTCTTCATAGTAGATCCGCACGCCGTCGTCGGTCCGGAGGTAGGGCACGGGGCGCTATCTCACGCCGGGTCCTTGGTCAATCGCGGCTCGAGCGACCCGCGCGCGCCCGCCTCATTTCCCCTCGACGCAACTGGCGTGTGCGCGGTTCTCGAGACCGGCGGGGTTCTTCGTCTGAACGATGTACTCGTCGGCCTCACGGATAATCTTCTTGCAGGTGGTGCAGATCCACACTTGGGGCATGTGGCGCCTCCTCGAACGTGTCGATTGTCCCCATTGTATGACCCACGACCCGCCGACCGGTAGCGTCTCGAGACGCCTCCCGCCCGCGGACCCCCTTGACAGCCCCCGGCTCAATTCAGTATTTTTGAACTGTCATTAATCCCTGATTAACCGCCCCCCGGGGCAGGAGTGCGGATGCGGACCCGGCTGTCCCTGACCGTCAACGGCGAGACGCACGACGTCCTCGTGGCCGTCCACAAGACCCTCCTCGAGGTGCTGCGCGAGGACCTGGGGCTGACGGGCACCAAGCACGGCTGCGAGCTCGGCGAGTGCGGCACCTGCACGGTGCTCGTGGACGGCGAGCCCGTGCTCTCGTGCCTGGCCCTGCCCGCGGACCTCGCCGGCCGAGAGATCGAGACGGTCGAGGGGATGGCCGAGGGTGGGCGCCTCCACCCGCTCCAGCAGGCGTTCGCCGAGCTCGGCGCCGCCCAATGCGGCTACTGCACACCGGGGATCCTCTTGACGGCCAAGGCGCTCCTCGCCGACCGCCCCCACCCGACGCGGCGGGAGATCAGAGAGGCGCTCGCCGGCAATCTCTGCCGCTGCACCGGGTACACGAAGATCCTCGAGGCCGTCGAGCTGGCCTCGCTGCGCACCGGAGTCGCGCGATGACCCCCGCCGCGGGCAAGCACGAGTTCACCGTCGTCGGCCAGCCGCTCCCGAAGATCGACGCGTGGGCCAAGGTCGTCGGCGAGACCCGGTACGCCGACGACTTCTTCCTGCCGCGCATGGCCTACGGCCGGCTCCTGCGCTCGCCGCACGCCCACGCGCTCATCCGGTCCATCGACGTCTCCCGCGCGCGCGCCCTGCCGGGCGTGTACGCCGTCATCACCGGCGCCGACCTCCCGCGCGTGAAGTTCGGCATCCTCCCGGTCTCGCAGGACGAGGAGGCGCTGTGCACCGAGAAGGTCCGCCTGGTCGGCGACGCGGTCGCCGCGGTCGCCGCGGTGGACGAGGAGACCGCCGAGCGCGCGTGCCGGGCGATCGAGGTGGACTACGCGCCGCTGCCCGCGCTGATGTCGATCGAGGAAGCGCTGGCGCATCCCGAGGTCCGGATCCACGAGTACGGCGACGGGCCGAACGTCCACAAGAACGTCGCCCTGCAGTTCGGGGATGTCGAAGCCGCCTTCGCGAAGGCCGACCTCGTGCGGGAGGACGTGTTCTTCTACGAGGGCAACACGCATCTACCGATGGAGCAGCACGCGGCGGTCGCGCACGCCACGCCCGACGGCAAGCTCACGCTCTGGTCCTCGACGCAGACGCCGCACTACGTCCACCGGCTCCTCGCGAAGATCCTCGACATGCCGGCGGCCCACATCCGCGTGATCGCGGCCCCCGTGGGCGGCGGCTTCGGCGGCAAGCTCGACCCCTTCGCCCACGAGATCGCCGCGTGCCGGCTCTCCCAGCTCACGGGCCGCCCCGTGAAGATCGCGTGCACGCGCGAGGAGGTCTTCTACATCCACCGCGGGCGCCATCCGGTCCTCATGTGGATGAAGACCGGGTTCACGAAGGCGGGCGACATCACGGGCTGCCATCTGAAGACCTGGCTCGACGGCGGTGCCTACGGCTCCTACGGGGTGGCCTCGGTCTTCTACACGGGCGTCATCAACCCCGTCACCTACAAGATCCCGGTGTACAAGTTCGAGGGCGCGCGGGTGTTCACGAACAAGCCGCCGTGCGGCCCCAAGCGCGGCCACGGCACGCCGCAGCCGCGCTTCGCCCTCGAGTGCCAGATCGATAAGGCCGCCGAGCAGCTCGGCCTCGACCCGGCCGAGATGCGCAAGCGGATCCTCGCCGAGCCCTACACGAAGACCGCGAACCATCTCACGGTCACGACGATCGGCCTCGGCGAGTGCATCGACCGCGTGGTGGAGGCGTCGGGCTGGCGCGAGAAGCGCGCGCGGCGCGCGGGCGGGGGCTCGCGGCGGCGCGGCGTCGGCCTCGCCTGCTCGGCGTACATGACGGGCGCGGGCACCGCGGTGTACTGGAACAACATGCCGCACTCGGGCGTCGTCCTGCGCGCCGACCGCAGCGGCGGCGTCTCCGTGCTCTGCGGCGCGACCGACATCGGCCAGGGCTCGGACTCGATCCTCGCGTACCTGCCGGCGGAGGTCCTCGGCATCGACCCGAAGGACGTGCACGTGCACCCCGCCGACACGAGCCTCACCCCGGTGGACCTCGGCTCGTACTCCTCGCGCGTGACGCTCATGTGCGGCGTGGCGGCGATCCAGGCCGCCGAGCGGCTCCGGAGCGTGATCGCCCGCGCGGTCGCGACGAAGCTCGAGGTCGGCCCCGAGGCGCTCGTGTTCAGGGACCGCAAGGTGGGTGTGCCCGCCGACTGGGAGAACGCGCTCACCTTCGTGCAGGCGGTCGAGCTCGCCGAGGCGGCGCACGGCGTGCTCGCGTTCGCGGGCTCGTACGCGCCTCCCAAGCGCGCCGGGAAGTACAAGGGCGGCGGCGTCGGGCCCTCGCCGTGCTACTCGTATTCCGCGTGCGTCGTGGAGCTGAGCGTCGACGAGGAGACGGGCGAGATCGAGCTGCACGACGTGTGGATCGCGCACGACATCGGGCGCGCGCTCAACCCGCTGCTCGTCGAGGGCCAGGTGGAGGGCTCCGTCTACATGGGCATCGGCGAGGCGCTCATGGAGGGCCAGGTCTTCCGCGAGGGCGTCCACAAGCAGCCCTCGATGCTCGATTATAAGAGCCCGACGACGCTCGAGACGCCCGACATCCACACCTTCCTCGTCGAGACCGACGATCCGGAAGGGCCGTTCGGCGCCAAGGAAGCGGGGCAGGGGCCGCTCCTGCCCGTGCCCCCGGCGATCGCGAACGCGATCTACCACGCGGTCGGCGTGCGCTGCGACGAGGTGCCGATCACGCCCGAGATGATCCTGAAGGGGCTCGAGCTCCGGAGCCGCGGCAAGCCTCCGCGCGTCGGGCCCGAGAAGATCCCGCTCTTCACGTTCAAGGAGCCGGTGGCGGTCGAGTCCGCGTTCGGCCAGCCGGCCGACGCCGTGGCCGTCCGCCCCTTCACGCCATGATCCGTCTCCCGCCCTTCACCTATCTCCTGCCGCGGACCCTCGGCGACGCCGCGCGGGCGCTCGCGGAGCATGGCGCGGACGCGATGATCGTCGCGGGCGGGACCGACCTGTTCCCGAACATGAAGCGCCGGCAGTTCGAGCCGAAGGTGCTCGTGGGCCTCCGCGGGATCCGCGAGCTCGCCGGCGTCCGCGGCGGCCCGCGCGAGGGCCTGACGCTCGGCGCCGGCACGACGCTCTCCGCCGTGGCCGCGCACCCGGAGGTCGCCGCGCACTACCCGGCGCTCGCGACGGCCGCGGGCCTCGTGTCCTCGCCGCAGCTCCGCAACATGGGCACGCTCGGCGGCAACGTGTGCGTGGACACGCGCTGTAACTACTACAACCAGTCCTACGAGTGGCGGAAGGCGGTCGGCTTCTGCATGAAGAAGGACGGCGACATCTGCCTGGTCGCGCCCGGGAGCCCGCGCTGCTGGGCGGTCTCGTCGTCGGACACGGCGCCCGTCCTCTGGAGCCTCGGCGCCCGCGTGCGGCTCGTCGGCGCGTCGGGCGAGCGCACCGTCCCGCTCGAGGCGCTCTACCGCGACGACGGTATCGAGTACCTCGCCAAGCAGCCGGGCGAGATCGTCGCGGACATCGGGCTGCCGCCCGCCGACGGCTGGCGGAGCGCGTACCTGAAGCTCCGGCGGCGCGGCTCCTTCGACTTCCCCGTCCTCGGCGTCGCGGTCGCGCTGCGGCTGGACGGCGCCCGCGTCGCCGAGGCGCGGATCGTCCTCGGCGCCGTCGCCTCGCAGCCGCGCCCGGCGCCCGCCGCGGCGGCGGCGCTCGCGGGCGAGCGGCTCACGCCCGAGCTGATCGCGCGCGTGGCCGACCTCGCCGCCGGGCCGTCGAAGCCGCTCGACAACACCGACTTCACGCATCCGTACCGGAAGAAGATGACCCGCGTCTTCGTCGCGCGCGCGCTGCGCGCGCTCGCGGGGCTCGACGCGCCCGGCCGCGCGGACGCGGAGGTCGCGTGAGCTCGCTCGGCGCGCGGATCCGGCGCCTCCGCGCGGAGCGCGAGCTCCAGCAGCGGCAGCTCGCCGAGAAGGCGGACCTCACCCCGAGCATGGTGTCGCAGATCGAGTCGGGGCGGCTCACGCCCTCGCTCCACACGCTCGGCCGCGTCGCCGCCGCGCTCGGCGTGCCGATGGGCTCGCTCTTCGACGCGGAGCCCGTGGGCTCGATCGTCGTCTCGCGCCGGACGGACCATCCGGTCGTCACGTTCGACGGCTCGTCGGAGCGCTGGACGGTCCTCGGCGCGGGCCTCTTCCAGGGGAAGATCCGCGCGGTCGTGTCCACGCTCGGGCCGAAGTCGCGCGGCGTCACGACCGAGAAGGTCGTCATCAAGCCCGGCCAGATGAAGCTCTTCTACGTGCTCCGCGGGAAGGTCGCGCTCCACTACAACGGCGACCGCCACGTCCTCGAGGCGGGCGACAGCGCGCTGCTCGACGGCGGGACGCCGCACGGCTGGGAGAACCTCGGCGCGAGACAGGCCCAGGCGCTCTGGGTCATCCTGGGATAGGGACCATGGCCGACACCGGCGAACACGTGCGCGTGGACTTCCGGACCGAGCCCGCGAAGTACCGGCACTGGAAGCTCTCCTTCGACGGCCCCGTGGCGACGCTCGCGATGGACGTCCGCGAGGACGGCGGGCTCACGCCCGGGTACGAGCTGAAGCTCAACTCCTACGACCTCGGTGTGGACATCGAGCTCTACGACGCGATCCAGCGCCTCCGCTTCGAGCACCCCGAGGTGGGCGCGGTCGTCGTCACGTCGGGCAAGGAGCGCGTCTTCTGCGCGGGCGCGAACATCCGCATGCTGAGCCAGTCCGCCCACGGCTTCAAGGTGAACTTCTGCAAGTTCACCAACGAGACGCGCAACGCCCTCGAGGAGGCGACGGCGGAGTCGCGCCAGACCTGGCTCACGGCCGTCAACGGCCCGTGCGCCGGCGGCGGCTACGAGCTCGCGCTGGCGACCGACTGGATCGTCATGGCCGACGACGCGAACACGGCCGTGTCGCTGCCCGAGGTGCCGCTCCTGGCCGTCCTGCCGGGCACGGGCGGGCTCACGCGCCTCGTGGACAAGCGCCACGTGCGCCGCGACCGCGCGGACTTCTTCTGCACGACGGAGGAGGGCGTGAAGGGCCGGCGCGCCGTCGAGTGGGGCCTCGTGGACGAGGTGGTGCCGCGCTCGAAGCTCGACGCGCACGTCCGGCAGCGCGCGCGGGAGCTCGCGGCGCGCACGGACAGACCCGCCGCGGCGCGCGGGATCCGGCTCACGCCGCTCGAACGGACGGTCGAGGGGGACCGGGTCACGTACGGCACCGTCGCCTGCACGCTCGACCGGGCGCGCGCGCTCGCCGAGATCACCGTCGTGGGCCCGGCCGCGCCGCCGCCCGCGGACGCCGAGGGCATCCACGCGCAGGGCGCCGCGTTCTGGCCGCTCGCGCTCGCGCGCGAGCTCGACGACCTGATCCTCCACCTCCGCACGAACGAGGCGGAGATCGGCGTCTGGGTCTTCAGGACCGTGGGCGCCGCGGCGCTCGTCGAGGCCCACGACAAGGCGCTCGCCGCCCATCGCGACGACTGGCTCGTGCGCGAGATCCGCCTCTACCTGCGGCGCACACTCAAGCGCCTCGACGTCTCGTCGCGCTCCCTCTTCGCGCTCGTCGAGCCGGGCTCGTGCTTCGCCGGCACGCTGCTCGAGCTCTGCCTGGCGGCGGACCGCGCGTACATGCTCGACGGCACGCGCGAGGGCTCGAACCGGCCGGCGCCCGTGCTGCGGCTCACCGAGCTGAACTTCGGCGCCTACCCGACGGTGAACGGCCTCTCGCGCCTCGCGAGCCGCTTCCTCGCCGAGCCCGCGCGGGTGGACAAGCTCCGCGCGCGCGCCGGCGAGGACCTCGACGCCCGGGCGGCGGCGGAGGCCGGGCTCGTCACGTTCACGCCCGACGACATCGACTGGGAGGACGAGGTCCGGCTCGCGCTGGAGGCGCGCGCCGCCTTCTCGCCGGACGCGCTCACGGGCATGGAGGCCTCGCTCCGGTTCGGCGGGCCCGAGACGCTCGAGAGCAAGATCTTCGCCCGCCTGTCGGCGTGGCAGAACTGGATCTTCCAGCGCCCGAACGCCGTCGGCCCCAAGGGGGCCCTCTCGGTCTACGGCACCGGGCAGCGCGGCGAGTTCGATCGAAGGAGAGTGTGATGGCCGGCATCGACTACACGGAGCGGATCCCGAACAACGTGGGCCTCGCCGAGAACCGCCGGCTCCAGCGCGCCCTCGAGGAGTGGCAGCCGAAGTTCCTCGGCTGGTGGATGGACATGGGGCCCCACGGCTACCAGGCGACGGAGACCTACCTGCGCACGGCGGTGAGCGTGGACGCGCAGGGGTGGGCGCAGTTCGGCTGGGTGAGGATGCCGGAGTACCGCTGGGGGATCTTCCTCGCCGAGCCGGGGCCCGGGCGCCGGATCGCCTTCGGCGATCACAAGGGCGCGCCGGCGTGGCAGGAGGTGCCGGGCGAGTACCGCGGCGTCCTGCGCCGCCTCGTCGTCACGCAGGGCGACACCGAGCCCGCGTCGGTCGAGCAGCAGCGCCGGCTCGGGCGCACGTCGCCGTCGCTCTACGACCTGCGCAACCTCTTCCAGGTCAACGTCGAGGAGGGCCGCCACCTCTGGGCGATGGTCTTCCTGCTCGACGCCTATTTCGGCCGCGACGGCCGCGAGGAGTCCGAAGCGCTGCTCCAGCGGCGCTCGGGCGACCGCGACCGGCCGCGCATCCTCGGCGCGTTCAACGAGCCGACGCCCGACTGGCTCAGCTACTTCATGTTCACGTTCTTCACCGACCGCGACGGCAAGTACCAGCTGGCGGCGCTCGCGGAGAGCGGCTTCGACCCGCTCTCGCGCACCTGCCGGTTCATGCTGACGGAAGAGGCGCACCACATGTTCGTCGGCGAGACCGGGATCGGGCGCGTCGTGCAGCGCGCCTGCCAGCTCATGCGCGAGCACAAGACGGACGACGTCCGCCGCCACGGCGGGATCGACCTGCCGACGCTCCAGCGCTACCTCAACTTCCACTACTCGGTGTCGCTCGACCTCTTCGGGTCGGAGATCTCGACCAACGCGGCGAACTTCTACACGATGGGGCTCAAGGGCCGGTTCGAGGAGATGAAGAAGACCGACGACCATCAGCTCAAGAGCGCGACGTACCCGGTCACCACGCTCGACGGCGAGACGCTCGTCGCGCGCGACGAGCCCGCGCTGCCGTCGCTGAACGAGCGGCTGCGCGACGACTACATCGCGGACTGCCAGCGCGGCGTGGACCGCTGGAACCGGATCATCAAGGAGCACGGCATCGACGCCTCGCTCCGCCTGCCGCACCGGGGCTTCCACCGCGCCATCGGGCTCTGCGCCGACGTCCGCGTGTCGCCGGATGGGCGCGTGCTGACCCAGGCGGAGTGGGACGCGAAGAAGCACGCGTGGCTGCCGACCGCGGAGGACCAGGCCTGGGTCGAGAGCCTGATGCGCCCCGTCACCGAGGCCGGAAAGTTCGCCGGCTGGATCGCGCCGCCGCCGCGCGGCGTCAACGGCCAGCCGCTGGACTTCGAGTACGTCCGGCTCGCCTGAGGAGACCGCCATGCCCAGGGTCGTCACCCCGCGAGAGTTCGGGAAGCCCCTCGGGATGTACTCGCACGGCATGCTCGCCGCCGCCGGCGAGCTCCTCGTGGTGGCGGGGCAGGTCGGGACGGACCGCGAGGGCCGGGCCGGCGACGACGTCATCGCCCAGACCAAGCAGGCGTTCGCGAACGTCGGCGCGGTCCTCGACGCGGGCGGCTGCCGCTGGCGCGACGTCGTGCGCCTGCAGACGTTCCTCACGAGCGCCGACGACATCGCCGGGTTCATGAAGGCCCGGCAGGAGGTCTTCCCGCGCTACTTCCCGGACGGCGCGTACCCGCCGAACACGCTCCTGATCGTGAGCCGGCTCGTGCGGCCGGAGCTGCGGGTCGAGATCGAGGCGATGGCCGTGCGCCCGCGCCCCGTCGCCCGGCGCAAGCCGGCGCCCCGGCGAAAGTCGCGACGCTGACCGGTCACCACTGGAGGAGCCGCCCATGAACGCGTCGGAGATTCTGCCGCCCCAGTTCAACGTGGCCGCGCACTTCGTGGACCGGAACGTCGCGGAGGGCCGCGGCGCCGCGCCGGCGCACCTGTACGAGGACCGGACGCTGACCTACGCCGACGTCCAGGACCTCACGAACCGCGCCGGCAACGCGCTGCTCGAGCTCGGCGTCGACATGGAGGACCGCGTCCTGCTGCTCTGCCTCGACGCGCCGGAGTTCGTCGGGGCGTTCTGGGGCGCGATCAAGATCGGCGCGATCCCGATCCCGGTGAACACCCTCCTGCGAACGGCGGACTACCTCTACTTCCTGAACGACAGCCGCGCGAAAGTCGCCGTGGTCTCGGCGCCACTCCTCGCCGAGGCGGCGCCGGCGCTCGCGGAGGCCCGGCGGCTCGAGCACGTCCTGGTCGCCGGCGGCCCCCCGGGCCCGTTCCTGTCCTGGGAGGCGTGGCTCGCGCGCGCCTCCGCGACGCTGACGGCGGCCCCGACGTCGCGGGACGAGCCCGCGTTCTGGCTCTACTCGTCGGGCTCGACGGGCTCGCCGAAGGGCGCGGTGCACCTCCACCACGACATGGTCATCTGCGCCGAGACCTACGCGAAGCAGGTGCTCGGGCTCCGCGCGAGCGACCGGGTGCTCTCAGCGGCGAAGCTCTTCTTCGCCTACGGGCTCGGCAACGCCGGCTACTTTCCGCTGAGCGTCGGCGCCCAGAGCGTGCTCTACCCGCACCGGCCGATGCCGGAGACGATGTTCGAGCTGATCGCGCGCTGCCGCCCGACGATTTTCTTCGGCGTCCCCACGCTCTACGCCGCGATGCTGGCCGTGAAGGAGGCCGAGCGGCGCTTCGACACCTCCTCGCTCCGCCTCTGCGTGTCCGCGGGCGAGGCGCTGCCCGAGGAGATCTACAACCGCTGGCGCGAGCGCTTCGGCGTCGAGATCGTGGACGGCATCGGGACGACGGAGATCCTCCACATCTTCCTCTCGAACCGTCCCGGCCGCGCCCGGCCGGGCTCGACGGGCCTGCCCGTGCCCGGCTACGAGGCGAGCGTCGTGGACGACGAGGGGCGGCCGGTGCCGCAGGGCGAGATCGGGAACCTCCGCGTCAAGGGCGACTCGATCATGGCCTATTACTGGAACAAGCACGAGAAGAGCAAGGAGGCGCTCTTCGGCGCCTGGATCCAGACCGGCGACAAGTACTACCAGGACCCGGACGGCTACTTCTGGTACTGCGGCCGCGCTGACGACATGCTGAAGGTCGGCGGCATCTGGGTCTCGCCGGTCGAGGTCGAGGCCACGCTCGTGCGCCACCAGGCCGTGCTCGAGGCGGCGGTGGTCGGCAAGGAAGACGCCGACCGGCTCGTCAAGCCCAAGGCGTTCGTCGTCCTCAAGGAGCCGGCGACCGCCTCCGCCGGGCTCGCCGACGAGCTCAAGGCGTTCGTGAAGGACAAGATCGCGCCCTACAAGTACCCGCGCTGGATCGAGTTCGTCGCCGAGCTGCCCAAGACGGCGACGGGCAAGATCCAGCGCTTCAAGCTCCGGGCCTGAGCGGCCCCTCGCGCGTGTTCGACCCGCGGCTCGAGACCCTCGCGCCGGACGCCCTGCGCGAGCACCAGTGGCGGCGCTTCCACGCGATGGCGCGCGAGCTCTGCGCGTCCAACCCCTTCGCCCGCGCCAAGTGGCGCGCCGCGGGCGTCGCCGCCGCGGACGACCTCCGCGGCTGGGACGACTTCCGGCGCCTGCCCTTCACGCTGAAGCGCGAGCTCGTCGAGGACCAGGCGGCGCACCCGCCGTTCGGCACGAACCTCACGTACCCGCTCGACCGCTACGTGCGCGTGCACCAGACGTCCGGGACGAGCGGCCAGCCCCTCCGATCGCTCGACACGCAGGAGTCCTGGGACTGGTGGACGCGCTGCTGGGGCTTCGTCCTGCGCGGCGCCGGCGTGACGGCGGCCGACCGCGTGTTCTTCCCGTTCTCGTTCGGGCTCTTCATCGGCTTCTGGGCGGGGTTCGAGGGCGCCCGCGCGCTCGGCGCGCTCGCGATCCCCGGCGGCGGCCAGGACTCCACGACGCGCCTCGCGTGGATGGAGGCCCTGGGCGCGACGGCCCTCGTCTGCACCCCCTCCTACGCGCTCCACCTGGTCGAGGTTGCCCACGAGCGCGGGATCGATCTTTGCCGGGGGTCCGTGCGGGTCACCGTGCACGCCGGCGAGCCGGGCGCGGGGATCCCGGCCGTGCGCGCGAGGATCCAGGAGGGCTGGGGAGCGCGCGCGTTCGACCACGCGGGCATGACGGAGATGGGCGCGTACGGTTACGAGTGCGCGGAGCAGGCGGGGCTGCACGTCAACGAGTCGGAGTTCATCGCGGAGGTGGTCGATCCCGCGAGCGGGGCGCCCGCGCGCGAAGGCGAGCTCGTGCTGACGAACCTCGGTCGGCTCGGCTCGCCCGCCGTCCGCTACCGCACCGGCGACCGCGTGCGCGTGGCCGGCGCGCCGTGCCCGTGCGGGCGCACGTTCCTGCGCCTCGAGGGCGGGATCCTGGGGCGCCTGGACGACATGCTGATCGTGCGCGGCGTCAACGTCTTCCCCTCGGCGGTCGAGGGGATCGTGCGGCGGTTCACGGCCGTGGACGAGTTCCAGCTCGAGGTCTTCCGCGCGGGCGAGCTCGACGAGGTCCGCGTGCTGCTCGAGGTCGGTGACGACGCGACCGTGCGCTCGGTGCAGGAGGCGCTCCGCGTGGGGCTCGGCATCCGGCTCGAGGTGCGCGCCGTGCCGCCCCGGAGCCTGCCGCGCCACGAGCTGAAGGCGCGCCGGGTCGTCCGGCGGTGAAGAAGCGCACGAGCGATCCGTGGATGCCCGCCGACCGTTTTGGGCGCGGGCTCCCCGTGCTGACGGTGAACCTGCTCGTGCGCGAGGTCGCGCGGGCCGTCGAGTTTTACCGGAAGGTGCTCGCGGCGAGGGTTCACTATGCGGACCCGGATTTCGCGGCCCTCGCGGTGAACGGCGTCGAGCTCATGCTCCACGCCGACCACACCTACGACAAGCATCCCTGGCACGCGGCGCTGACGCGCGGCGAGCGCCGGGGCCTCGGCGCCGAGCTCCGGCTGTTCGGGGTCGATCCAGACGTCGTCGAGGGCGCCGCCCGGGGGGTCGGCGCCCCGATCGTCCAGCCCGCGACCACGAAGGGCCACGGCTGGCGCGAGGTGATGGTCGAGGATCCCGACGGCTACGTGTGGGCGGTGGGCGTCCGGGCGCCCGGATAGAAGGGTGCCCCTTTGACCCGGCATCGGCTACTATCGGATTTCAGCGAGGATGGCTGAGGAAATCGGCGCGCAAGGGCAGGTGCCGGGACCGCAGGCAGCGCCCGGGGCGGCGGTGCCGTTCGGCGGCACCGTCACGATCTTCTTCAGCGATATCCGCGGGTTCACCGACTACACCGAGCAGTCCGGCGACGAGGCGGCCTACCGCATTCTGCGCGAGCACAACGCCATCGTCCGAAAGCAGATCGAGGCGTTCGGCGGCGTGGTCGTGAAGACCCAGGGCGACAGCTTCATGGTCGCCTTCACGACGGCCCGCGGGGCCATCCTCTGCGCGGTCGCGACCCAGCGGGCGATCGGGCAGGCGGACCGCAACCACACCGGCCCCCGGATCGCGATCGGCGTCGGGATCAACACGGGTGAGCCGATCCAGGAGGGCGGGGACTACTTCGGGAGCATGGTGAACCTCGCCGCGCGGATCTGCGCGGCGACCGGCCCCGGCCAGATCCTCATCGCCGAGACCACGCGCGACGTGGCCGGGCGGATCGAGTCCGTGGAGTACGTGGACCGCGGGCTCCACGAGCTCAAGGGCTTTCCCGAGCCCAAGCGGCTCTGCGAAGTCGTCTGGCGCCCCGCCGAGGCGCGGGAGGCGACCGAGGGCCGCGCGACGCCCGCCGCCGCGGCCGAGGACACCGCGGCGCTCACGACGGTGGTCCAGCGCGCGATCGGCCTGCTGAACCGCGTGCTCGGGCTGACCCACCTGGACGACCCGGCGTTTGGCCCGCTCATCGAGTGCCAGGCCAAGGCGAGCGAGGTCCGGGTCGCGCTCTCACGCGCGCTCTCCGAGCGCCGCAACATCAACCTGAAGCAGGCCCAGGACCTCATCGTCCCGTTCGAGAACCTCATGACGCTCGTGGTCGAGGGAGCCACCCTCGACGAGCAGCGGTGGGCCCAGATCGAGGCGAGCGTCGCCCGGACCTTCGGCCGGCCCCTGGTGACCGCCGCGGCGCGGGGCCGGCTCTCTGCCGGGACCACCGAGAAGCCCGCGCCCGCCGCCGTCGCGACCGCGGGCAGGAGGCCGGAGCCGCCGCCGTCGTCGTCGGCCCCCCCGCCGCGTATCGCAGTCGTCGAGACGCCGAACCTGCCGCCGCTCGACCCGCGCGCCGCGGGCGTCCGCTGGTGGAGCCGCGCGTACACGGCCTGGAGCCAGTGGAAGATGTCGGGGGTCGGCCTGGCCCACGCCATTCGCGGCGAGCTCGGCAAGCACTCGCACCTGCTCAGCGTGCACATCCAGGACAGCGCGGACCAGGAGGTGGCCGACGGCTACTTCCTCCTGCTCGAGCACGTCGAGAACCAGTCGCCGGGCTTCATGCGCACGGTCGTCGAGCGGGCGCTCGGGCGGTCCGGCGGGGCGTCGGAGCCCGAGGTCCTCGGGACGAAGCTTTACGAGACGCTCGTCGAGGGCGGCCGGCTGCGCGACACCTACGGCACGATGGTCCGCGACGTCATGGGGATCGCCATCCCGCACCCCGGCGTCTGGGCGGACGGCGGCGTCATCGAGAACGACGGCTCGACCGTCGCCGTCATGCGCCCGAGCGGGTTCGTGGGCGATCAGGCCGAGCGCAACGTGGAGCTGACCGACCTGGCCGAGCGCATGGCCGACCACAGCTTCACGATGACCGTCGAGCCGCTGACCGCGCGCTTCTTCTTCGTGAAGCCCGGGGAGCTGAAGACGCCGCACGACCTGCAGTTCAAGCTCACGGTGGACGGCCATCCCTCGGACAAGGCGTGGTACCTGACGCTCCGGATGAGCCTCCTCGTGCGCTCGGAGCCGAAGCTTTTGCCGAAGGATGGCGTCTCGCTGCCCGGCCTCGGCAAGGACCACGGCGGCGCCTGGATCGGCGTGTTCAATCCCAATCCCGACGCCGCGGCGTCCTACGAGCTGGTCGTCGGCCTGCGGCCGCCGCCGCGGCCGACGCTGGGGCAGCCAGCCGCCCCCACAAAATCGCCGTTCTCGCCGCCGCCCCCGAGTCCGCGCTGAGCTACATCGACAAGAACCTCCTGCCCGACGAGCGCGTGGTCTATCGCGCCCGGCTCCACTGGATCGTGTTCGTCAAGGCGGTCGTCGTCCTGGCGCTCGGCCTGGCGCTCCTCTTCGTCCTCGGGCCCGGCGCGCGCTGGGTCGGCGGCGCGGTCGTCGTCGTCGGGCTCCTCCTGCTCGTCCCGCCGCTCGTCGCCTACCGGACGACGGAGTTCGGCGTGACGAACAAGCGCGTGATCGTCAAGACCGGGTTCATCCGCCGCCACACGCTCGAGCTCCTGCTGCGGCAGGTCGAGGCGATCTCCGTGGACCAGAGCCTGACGGGCCGGCTCCTCGGCTTCGGCTCCCTCACGCTCACGGGGACGGGGGGCGTGCGCGAGGAGTTCCACCGCGTCGTGAGCCCGCTCGAGTTCCGTCGGCGGATCCAGGCGCAGACCGCCTAGCGTCGCTACCGCCCGCGCGGCTCCGCGCGGTCGTCCAGCCCACATGAACCAGAGCCACGAGCCCTTCGACACGTCGGCGCCGGCGCGCGGCGGCCGCCCGTGGGTCCGCTGGGTCATCGCGACGGCGGCGGCGGCCGTGGTGGCCGCGTGGTTCACGGGCGCCTTCGTCGCCGTGCGCTACGAGGCGCGGCTCGGCCGGATGGCGCGCGAGATGGCCGCGCTCCACGCGAAGCTCGAGCGCGACGTGACCGCGCTGAACGAGGAGCTCGCGCAGTACCGGAGCGCGGCGGACCTCCTGCGCGACCCGGCGACGCGGGTGGTGACGCTCCGCGGGCTCGGGCCGAGCCCCGGGGCGACGGCCCGCGTCATCTGGCACCCGACGGCCGGCGGCCACCTGTTCGCCGCGAACCTGCCGCCGGCGCCGGCGGGCAAGGCGTACGAGCTGTGGACCCTCGCCGACGCGGCGCCGCGCCCGGCGGGTGTCTTCCGCGTGGATGCCGCGGGGCGGGGGAGCCTCCGCATCGCGCCCGTCGAGGGCGGCGTGGCCGTGAAGGTCTTCGCGGTCACCCTCGAGCCCGAGGACGGTGTGCTCGCGCCGACCGGACCCATGGTCCTGGCGTCGAAGTAGTCGGGGTATACTGCCTGCGCAGCCCATCTCGTGTGCCGGAGGAGTCCTGATGAGCCTGCCCAAACCCGTCGAGGCGTTGTGGAGCGAGCTGGAGCGGGTGCGCGCCGACGTGCTCCGTGAGGCCGAGGGGCTGTCGCAACGCCAGGCGGACTGGAAACCCGGCGAGAAGGACTGGTCCGTCGGCGAGATCATCGACCACCTGACGATCGCCGAGGTCGCGACGGGCAAGCTCACGACCAAGCTGACGCGGGAAGCCGAGGCCGCGGGCGCTCTGGCGCCGTGGCCGGCCGAGCTCGCGTTCAAGTCCCTGCCGCCCGATCCGCCGGGCCCGGCCGAGGCGCCGCCCGTCGTGTGGCCGACGGCCGGCAAGCCGATCGGCGAGCTCATCGCCACCATGAAGGCGACGCGGCAGCGGAGCCGGCAGTCGATCGAGAAGCTCGCGGGCGTGGATCCGCGGGGGCTCCGCTTCAAGCACTTCCGTCTGGGCGATCTCGACCTCGCGCAATGGTGGCAGCTCCAGGCGCGGCACGACGGGATCCACCTCGCCCAGCTCCGCGACGTGCGGCGGGCGGCGGGGTTCCCGAGGGCATGACGCGCGTGCCGAGTCGCGGCGCGGGACGGGCGGCGGACGCGTGAGGGTCATCCTCCGGAACCCACGGCGCGAGGTGGAGGTGGCGGGCGGCCGTCGCGTGAAGGACGTGCTGCGCGAGCTCGACATCATCCCCGAGACCGTGCTGGTGATCCGCGGCGACGACCTCGTCACCGCCGACCAGGTCGTCCACGACGACGAGACGATCGAGCTGCGTCCGGTGATGAGCGGCGGAAGCGCGCCATGAAGTGCCGGAAGTGCGGTGAGCCGGCAGTCCTCGAGCTGCGCCGCCACAACGCGGCCTTCTGCGCGCCGGACTTCCTCGGCTTCTTCCGCAACCAGGTCCGCGAGGCCATCCGGAAGCACCGGATGTTCGCGCGCGACGAGCACGTCCTCGTCGCGGTCTCCGGCGGCAAGGACTCGCTCGGGCTCTGGGACGTGCTGCTCGACGAGGGCTACCGGACGACCGGCCTCTACCTCGACCTCGGCATCTTCGACTACTCGGTGGAGTCGAAGGCGAAGTGCGAGGCGTTCGCCGCGCGGCGGGGCGCGCCCCTGCTCGTCGCGAGCGTCGCCGAGGCGGTGGGTGCGCCGGTCCCGGTCATCCAGGCCGTCACGCGCCGCCCGCCGTGTTCGGGCTGCGGGCTCTCGAAGCGCTACCTCATGAACCGCGTCGCGCTCGAGCACGGGATGCCCGTGGTCGCGACCGGCCACAACCTCGACGACGAGGCGGCGACGCTCCTCGGCTCGGTCCTGCACTGGCAGACGGAGGCGCTCGCGCGCCAGTCGCCGGCCCTGCCGTCCACCCACGCGAAGCTCGTCCGGCGCGTGAAGCCGCTCTACCGCCTGTCCGAGCGCGAGACGGCCGCCTACGCCGTCCTCCGGAAGATCGACTACATCGTGGAGGAGTGCCCGTTCGCCAAGGGCGCCACGTCGATCGCCCACAAGGAGATCCTGAGCCGGATGGAGGACGCCTCGCCGGGCACCAAGCACAACTTCCTGTTCGGCTACCTCGAGAAGGCGCGGCCGGCGTTCGAGCGCGCGGAGGCCGTGACGCTCAACGAGTGCGCCCGTTGCGGTCAGGTGACGACCGGCACGGTCTGCGCGTTCTGCAAGCTCGCCGACCAGGTCAAGCGCGCGACGTAACCCGCCCTGTCGAAGCATCTGCGCGCCTGTCTCGAGCTGGCGACCGCCATGGCGATCGTCGGCAGCGCCGTCGTCGTGGGGAAGCTCCTCGTCGCGCCGTCCTCCTCTCCTACGCGTGGCTCGGCGAGCCCTTCCGCTGGGCGCACGTCCTCGGCGGGGCGTGCGTCATCGGAGGCCTCGGGCTGCTGGCGCGAGAGCGGGTCTCGCTGCTAAGCTTCCGAGTGATGGCTCTCCCCGACCGCGTCAGGGCCGCGCTCACGCTCACCCGCTTCCAGGCCCTCGTGGGCATCACCGCGGGCGTGTTCTCGATCGGCGCCACGGTCGGGGGCATCCTCTTCGCCACGCGGCCGATCCACATGAACGGCGAGATCGTCACCATCGTCCAGGAAGCGCGGACGGCGAAGCTCCTGGCCAACGCGATGATCGAGTTCCGCACGCCCGGCGACGCGCTCGTCGCGATTCTCCAGGCGCAGAACGGGCAGGTGCGCCAGACGCTGAGGGAAGGGCCCTACCGGCTGCGCGTGAGCCACCCGGGGTTCACCACCGAGGTGCGCCAGATCCAGGTCCTCGGAGGGAACAGTCAGGAGATCCGGATCCGGCTCGCCGCGCGCCCCGTTCCGGTCGAGAAGCCCCAGAAGCCCCCCTCGACGCTCGACAAGGCGGGCACGGCGATCAAGAAGCTCTTCCAATAAATAAACCCCGAGGGGCGCCAGAAGAACCGCCGCGTGGAGATCGTCGTCGCCAAGCGGTAAGCTGGAACGGGAGGCCATCATGCGCGATGCCGTGATCGTCGGAGCCGTGCGCAGCGCCGTCGGGAAGCGGAACGGCAAGCTCTCGGGCGTCCGCCCGGACGACCTCGCCGCCGACGTGCTCAGGGAGCTCGTGGCCCGGGTGAAGATCGACCCCACGGAGGTCGAGGACGTCATCCTCGGCTGCGTGGACCAGGTCGGCGAGCAGGGCTTCAACATCGCGCGCAACGCCGCGCTCATCGCCGGCTTCCCGCTCGACGTCTGCGGCACGACGCTCGACCGCATGTGCGGCTCGGGCCAGCAGGCCGCGAACTTCGCGGCGATGGGCGTGATGTCCGGCCAGTACGAGTGCGTCATCGCGGGCGGCGTCGAGAACATGACTCGCGTGCCGATGGGCTCGAACGCGATGGGACCGGGCGAGGGGCCGCTGTCGCCCCGGCTCCAGGAGCGCTTCAACATCGTCCCGCAGGGGATCTCGGCCGAGCTGATCGCGGAGACGTGGGGGCTCAAGCGCGAGGAGCTCGACGAGCTCGCGGCGCAGAGCCACGAGAAGGCCGGCCGCGCGATCGCGGAGGGGCGCTTCAAGCGCGAGATCACGCCCGTGACGCTGCCGGACGGCGCGGTCTTCGACACCGACGAGGGCGTGCGCGTGCCCGTGAACCGCGAGAAGATGGCGCAGCTCGCGCCCTCGTTCAAGCCGGACGGCGTGATCACGGCCGCGAACTCCTCGCAGATCTCTGACGGCGCCGCGGCGCTCATGGTCATGTCGGCCGACCGGGCCAAGGCGCTCGGGCTCAAGCCGCGCGCGCGCGTGGTCGCCACGGCGCTCGCGGGCGTGGACCCCGTGATCATGCTCACCGGGCCGATCCCGGCGACCCAGCGCGCGCTGAAGAAGGCCGGGCTCCGGCTCGACGACATCGACCTCGTCGAGATCAACGAGGCGTTCGCCTCCGTCGTCCTCGCCTGGGAGCGCGAGCTCCACCCGGACATGGCCCGCGTGAACGTCAACGGCGGCGCGATCGCGCTCGGGCACCCGCTCGGTTGCTCGGGCGCCCGGCTCATGACGACGCTGCTCCACGAGCTCGAGCGGACCGGCACGCGCTACGGGCTCCAGACCATGTGCATCGGGTTCGGCCAGGGCATCGCCACGATCGTGGAGCGGCTCTGAGGGCCGCGCCGGAGGGGGGCAGGAGGATGGCCGGCTTCCGCTGCGCCAAGTGCGGCAAGGTCGCGATGGCCCAGAAGATCTGCTGCGGCAGGCCGATGAAGAGGGCCTGAGCCGGCTGTCCACGTATCCACAGCTATCCACAATGTGAAAATCGCACGATCTGACGCGGGCTCGCAGGCCTGAGCCCCCGCGCGGGCAGGAAACACGCGCCCGCGCGCTCGGCCCGGCCCGCGCACGCCCATTCCACGCGCCTTCGCGACGTCCGTCGTTCGAAACGCTGCATTTCTTGCGGCGATCTCCGCCGTTGATTGCAGTCCCGCGCGTACCGTAAGGTCTACGCACCCGATGAGCGAGATGCGGCTCCCGCGTGTGCTGGTGGTGGACGACGAAGCGCGCGTCCGCGACGTCCTGTGCGAAGCCCTCGAGACCTGGGGCTTGGCCGCCGACAGCGCCGCGGACAGCGCCCAGGCGCTCGAGCTCTTCGCGCGCGGCGACTACGACCTCGTGCTGACGGACTTCCTGATGCCCGGGGGCAGCGGGCTCGAGCTCATCGAGGGCGTGCGGACCGCCGACCCGTCCGTCGCCGTCATCATGCTCACGGCCTCGTCGGCGGACCTCGACGCGCCGAGCCGGCGGCTCGAGTTCGCCGTGCTCCGGAAACCGCTGGGGTTCGACGGGCTCAGGGTCGCGGTCAGCGAGGCGCTCGGTCGGCGCTCGCGCTGAAGGGTCAGTCGCCGGCGAGCGTGTCCTGGATCGCCGCGTCCAGCTCGTCGGGCTGGACGGGCTTGTAGAGGCAGCGGCGGATCCCGAGCGCGGCGAGGCGGCTCCGGTCTTCCTCGCGCAGCCCCCAGCCGGTGATGAAGAGGATCGTGGCCCTCGGGTCCACCGCGCGAAGCCGCTCGGCGAACTGCCAGCCGTTCATGCCGGCCATCCCGAGGTTCGACAGGACCAGGTCGTAGCGGCCGGGCGCGTACGCGGCGAGGCCCGCGGCGCCGCTCGCGGTGGCGGTCACGGCGTGGCCCGCGCTCTTGAGCAGCTCGGAGAGCGTCGCGAGGACCTTCGGCTCGTCTTCCACGACGAGGACGCGCGCCTGGCGGTGCGGCCGTGCGGCCTTCGTGGGGGCGCCGGTCTTGAGCGGCTCGCCCGCGATCGGCAGGCGCAGCGTGAAGGTCGTGCCCCGCCCGGGCTCGCTCTCGACGCCCAGCTCGCCGCCGTGGCGCCGCGTGATCGAGTACGCCATCGAGAGCCCGAGGCCCGAGCCCGCCTCCCCCTTGGTCGAGAAGAAGGGCTCGAAGACCCGCTTCCGCACGCTCTCCGGCATCCCGACGCCGGTGTCGACCACCGTGATCGTCACCGCGCGGTCGCGCTCCTGTCGCGTGGCGATCGTGAGCGTGCCGCCGTCGGGCATCGCGTCGAGTGCGTTGAGGATCAGGTTCGTCAAGAGCTCGGTGAGCGCCGCCGGCCGCCCCCGGATCGCCTCCACGGTGCCGAGGTCGAGCCGGAGCTCGAGCGGCCGGCGGCCGTGGGCGAGCTTCTCCTCCAGGCGGGGGCGCGTGATCGCGATCGCGTCCTGGACGATCTTGTTGACGTCGATCGGCACGAACTGCTCCTCGGGGCGGAGGCGCGCGAAGGTCTGGATGCGCCGCACCGTCTCGGAGCCGTCCAGCGCCGCGGCCTCGACCACCTTGAGCGAGCGGTTCACGAACTCGACGTCCCGCGACTTCTGCTTCATGAGCTGCGCGTAGCCCAGGATCGACTGCAGGAGGTTGTTGAAGTCGTGCGCGATCCCGCCGGCGAGCTGGCCGAGCGCCGTGAGCTTCTCGGACTGGTGCAGCTGCTGCTCGACCTCACGCTGCCCGGTGATGTCGCGGACGATCGCGATGAGGCCCTCGAGCTCGCCGAGCCGGCCGTGCAGGGCCGAGAGCGTCACGGCGAGCGCGGGCGCCTCCGACGTCTCGAAGGCGTGGATCGCCGCGCCCTCGGCGAGGCGGCGCTTCGCGTCGAGGTACTCGGCGGCCGGCAGGATGTCGGTGAGCAGGACCCCGAGCGCCTGCGCCGCGGGCAGGCCAAAGATGCGCTCGGCGGCGGGGTTCCAGCCGTCGATGCGGTCGTCCGCGCGGACCGAGATGATCGCGTCGCCTGCGGAGTCGATCAGCTTCTCCAGCGAGCGCTTGGTGTCCTTGATCTCGCCGTAGAGGCGCGAGTTCCGGAGCGCGATCGCCAGGTACTCGGAGAGCATCTCGAGGAGCTCGCGCTCGTGCGGGTCGATCGCGCGGCCCGAGGCCCGGTTGTCCACGACGAGGTAGCCCAGGGACCCCTGCGCGTCGCGGATGGCGCAGACGGCGGCGCGCGGGTCGGCGCCCTCGACGCTCGGGGGCGCCTCGGCCGCGATCGTGACGCGGTCGTAGCCGAGCGCGGCGCGGAGCTGCTCCGTGATGGCCGCCGCGAGCTCGCGCGGCTCGAGCTGACCGACGATCGTGCGCGAGATCTCGCGGAGGATCGAGAGCTGCGTGACGCGCAGCGACTGCTCGACGGCCTCGCGCCGCGCCGCCTCCTCCAGTTCCCGCGTCTTCCCCGAGAGCTGCCGCATCTCCTCGACGAGGCTCGACACCTGGCTGCGCGCGCCGAGGTCGGCCTGGCGGCGGAGGAGCGCGCGCCGGACGACGTCCTCCAGGTCCTGGCGCGGGAAGGGCTTGATGAGGTACTCGAACGCGCCGTGGGTGAGGGCGTGCTTCACGGTCTCGAGCGAGGCGTAGGCCGTGATCATCACGACCTCGATCGAGGGATCGACACGCTTCACGCGGCGCAGCAGCTCGAGCCCGTCCATCTCGGGCATCTTGATGTCCATGACCACGATGTCGGGCCGGAAGCGCTCGAGCGTCTTGAGCGCGGCGCCCCCGTTGTCGGCCGTCTCGATGTCGTAGACGGGCTTCAGCAGCATTCGCAGCGACTCGCGCGGCCCGAGCTCGTCGTCGACGACGAGGACGCGCGCCCGGGTGGTCGGCGGGGCGATCGTCTTCATGACCCCGCGAGCGGCAACGAGACGACGAAGGCGAGCTCGTTGCGCCCGTGCCGGATGTCGAGCTGGCCGCCGACGGCCTCGATGAGCCGCTGGCTCACGGCCGGCCCCACGTCGATCAGGCTCTCCTGGACCATTTGCACCGGGTCGAAGACGCGGTGGAGCTTGTCGGGCGAGACGCTGGCCGTCCGCGAGGCGATCTGCAGGCGGACCCGCTCGGTGCCTTCGCGCTCGGCGTGACGGCCGACCGCGATGGAGACCCGCGCCTGATTCGGCGGGGAGTTGTGCGTGAGGTACCAGACGAGGTAGGAGAGCGCGCGCCGCAGGTGGGCCGCGTCCACCTTCACGAGCTGGGGCGCGGCCTCGCGCGTGACGTCGAGCTGCAGGGGCTTGGCCGGCGCCTCGTCGGCCAGCTCGATCGCCGTGACCACGTCGACCACGACCGTGTGGACGTCCACGACGGTGAAGTTTAGCTCACCCTCGGTCACGAGCGCAGCCAGTTTTTCGAACACCTCCACGAGCCGCCGCACGTCGCGCCGGACCACCGAGGAGAAGTGCTTGCGGAAGTCGGGGTCGTCGTACCGCTCGCCGATCAGCTCGATGAAGGTGTTGATCGACACGAGCGGGTTCTTGATCTCGTCCGCGATGCGCGCGACGACGCGCGTGAGGAGCTGCGTCTGCTCGGCCTGCCGCCGCTGCGCCGCGAGCTCCTTCTGCGCCGTGAGGTCCTCGAAGACGAGCACGGCGCCGAGCGGCGCCAGGTCGTCGCCGCGCACGGGGTAGGTGGAGACCTCGAGCCAGAGCCCGCGGAGCGCCAGCTGGAGCTCGGCGCGGTCCACGGCGCGCCCCGTGCGGAGCGTGTCGTAGAGCATGTCACCGAGCGGCGAGGGCAGCGCGCGGAGATCCTCGTCGACGATGGAGGCGGCGAGGACGCCCAGGATCTCCTCGGCCCGGCGGTTCATGATGCTCACCCGCTGGTCGCGCCCGATCGTGATCACGCCGCTCGACATGTGCTCGAGGATCCGCTCGGTGAACTCCTTCTCGCGCTGGAGCTGGTGGTGGAGCGAGATGTCGCGGATCGCGGTGGCCAGGTGCGTCGCGAGGTCGAAGAGCGTCTCGGTCTCGGGACGGCCGTAGCTCGAGCCGACGACGGGCTGGCCCACCACGAGGACGGCCACGAGCTCGCCGTGCGCGAGCAGCGGCACCGCGAGGACGCTCTGGAGGAGCTTGAGCTCGCGGATGATGTCGGCGTCGGTCAGGTCGTGGATGCGCGCCGGCCGCCCCTGGACGGCGAGCCAGCGCACGAGCCCGGTGTCCGCGGGCAGGCGGACGGACTCGACGATCTGGGGCGCCAGGCCGCGGTGGGCCGCCACCCGGTAGTCGCGACCGTCGCCCGCGGGCAGGAGGAGGGCCGTGCGCGTCGAGCGCACGAGCTCGCCGATCGCGTCGAGGAACATGGCGAGCACGCGCGGCAGGTCGAAGCCGGCGGCGAAGGCGCGCGTGAACTCCTTCAGCACGCGGGCCAGCGCGGCGCCGTTCCATGCCTCCTCGACCCCGGCGGCCGGCCGCGCCTCGAGCAGGGCGCTCGAGCGGAGCGTCGCCAGCTCCCGCGTGAGCCGCAGGCGCTCCTGCGTGTGCCGAAGCGCGCCGTCGAGGTCGCGCTGCGTGAAGGTCGTCGGCAGGCTGAAATCCGCCAGGTCGCCCTCGCCCTCCGCGGCGCCGAGGGCGATCGTGAGCGCCGCGGGCATGACCTCCTTGACGCGCGCGATGAAGGCCTCGAGGCCGCGCGGCAGGCCGGCGCAGTCCCGGAGGACGACGTCCACGTCGATCAGGCGCAGGATCTTCAGCGCCTCGGCGTCGCTCTGCGCGATGAAGGCCGAATAGTCTTCGAGCACGCCGAGCAGGCGCGTGCGAAGCGCGTCGTCCGGGGTGACGAGCAGGATCGTGTTCACGCCGGCGCCAGCGCGTCCGCGGTGACCGGGAAGTCCACGGTGAAGACGGCGCCGCCGGTGGGCCGGTTCGCGACCCGGAGCCGGGCGTCGTGCGCCTGCGCGATCGCGGTGCAGATGGCGAGGCCGAGGCCGGAGCCGCGCTGCTTCGTCGTGAAGAACGGCTCGAAGACCCGCTCGAGCAGCGCCGGCGGCACGCCGGGCCCCGTGTCCACCACGGCCGCGACCGCGCGTCCGCCCGTCGCCACGAGCTCGACCCGGAGCATGCCGCGCGGCGGCGTCGCCTCGTGCGCGTTCAGCAGGAGGTTCAGGAAGAGCTGCTCGATCTCCGCGTGGTCGCCGAGCACGATGCAGGGCTCGCGTCCCAGCCCGGCCGACACCACGATGCTCTTGTCCTCGAATGCGGCACGCATCGTCTCGATCGCCTCGGCGATCGGCTTCCTCAGGTCGAGCGGGAGGCGCGGCCGGTCGCTGGGGCGCGAGAGCGTTTGCAGGCGCTCGACGAGCCGCTCCATGCGGCCGATCTCGCGGCCGACGATCCGGCCGAACTCCCCGACGAAGCGCTCGTCGTCGTGGCGGCGCGGGAGCAGCTGCGCGAACGTCTTGATCGCGACGAGCGGGTTCTTGATCTCGTGCGCGATGCCGGAGGCGAGCATCTCGAAGTACGCGAGGCGCTCCGCGCGCCGCCGGCCGACCTCGAGCTCCTTGAGCGGCGTGAGGTCGCTGAACACCGCGACCGCGCCGAGCACGGCGCCCGACGGGTCGAGCAGCGGTGACGTGGTGCAGATGATCGGGCGGGTGGCCGTGCCGTCCGACAGCTCGACCTCCGGCCGGGTCAGCGCGCGCCCCTCGGTGACGCTCTGCCGGAGCGCGTCGGTGAGGCACGCGGGCAGGACGCCGACGGGGTGGTCGAGCGCGTCGGCGCCGGCCAGGCCCGTGAGCTGCCCCGCCGCGCGATTGAAGAGCACGATCCGCTCCGCGGCGTCGATGGCGACCACGCCACTCTCGATCGTGGCGACGATGTTGCTGATGTACTCGTTCGCCAGCACGACCTGCGCATAGAGCTGCGCGTTCTTGACCGCGATGCCGGCCTGGTTGGCGAGCGTCATCAGCAGATCGAGATCCTGGGGGTAGAAGGGGTCGCCCGAGAGCTTGGGGCCGAGCGCGATCGCGCCGATGACCACGCCCTCCGAGGTCAGCGGCAAGAGCAGGGCCCAGTTGAGCCCGGTGAGCTCGTCGTGGAGCGCCTGCCGCTCGTCCGTCAGGCGGTCGCGCGTCAGCTCGTCGGCGACGATCAGATCCCGTGTCGCCGCGAGCGCGCGCACGACGGGCGCCGGCGCCGTGTCCGGCATGCCGAAGGGCCCGCCCGCCGGATGGCGGTCGCCCGCCGCCCGGCGAAACGTTCCCCGGTCGTCCAGATAGATCGCGACGCCCTCGGCGCGTGTCGAGGTCACCACCGTGCCGGTGAGAAAGCGCAGCAGCGTGCCGAGGTCGAGCACGCGCGTCAGCGTGGTGCTGGCCGCGCGGACCGTGCGCCGGAAGTTCGCCTGGGTGCGGTAGACGTAGCGGTCGAGGATGCGGCCCGCGAAGTCGCGCGTGACCGGGATGAGGAGGCTCACGACCGCGACCGCGGCGAGCACGACGGCCAGCTCGTGCGGCTCGAGGTGCAGCGAGAGACGCGGCCACGCCACGGTGATGATGGCCGCCACCGGCAGCAGCGACACCAGGATCGCGGCGGCGAGCGTGAGCCCGCGGTGGACGACGAGGCGCAGGTCCATCAGGCGATGGCGAATGATCGCGTGCGCGACGAGGGCGATGAGGATCACGCCGAAATAGGGGCCGATCCAGCTGTACGGCGATCGGCCCGTCACGAGAGGGGTCAAAAGGTTGACAGTGATGGGTACGGGTCCGGTCAAGAGGACTGCGACAACCAAGTAATGCAGTTGGATTCGCCGTTGGCCGCGCGCTTGACGCCACTTTAAGAAACACAGAGCGAATGCGGTGCTCCAAACGGTGATGAAATATGCGGCGAACGCTGGAAAGAGAGGACCGGATCCTCTGATAATACCCTCGTCTGTCCAGTGGGGGCTGTAGACGATCAGAGGCGTCCCCAACGACATGACACAGAAGGCCAGGCCCACGAACAGAATCATGCGCACCCAAGATGATGGTGGCCACCGACTGGGCGCTGGGTATGAATACGCGAAGCCCAAGAGGCTGGCCGGGATGAGACTAGCGCTCGCAAACGTGAATCTACTCCAGAGCTCGAGATGAGTGCCGCTATATAATGCCGCGACACCTGTAATCCATCCGGCGCCCGACAGTGCGAAGGCCGCAAACCATCGATTGACTAGATGGTCCGGGCGCCGGATGGATTACAGG
>Ga0209648_10000448_pt1 | contig 31270 bp, 32 predicted proteins | sample GraSoi2013_115cm_FD_185830 | JGI IMG/M metagenome (GOLD analysis project Ga0209648, IMG submission 185830) | Grasslands soil microbial communities from the Angelo Coastal Reserve, California, USA - Sample 9_17_2013_115cm (SPAdes) (version 2) | ecosystem: Environmental > Terrestrial > Soil >...
GAGGATGCTGATGCTGTCGCACCCTTTCTTGATGGTTCTCTTTCTGGCTGAGACCGCACTCGCGAAACGCAGCCCGCGTTGATAAGTGATCCCATTTCTACACTCGTCTCATAAATGTGGTGTGAAAGGGCACGGCTTCAGCCGTGCCGTTACAGCCCAGCTTGTCAGCTCTGCGGATGAAAGTCTATAGTTTTCAAAATGAGCGGCGATCAACAACCATCCATACCGCATGAAAAGAGGCGTGGGGATACATTCCTCAGAAATGCGTTGGTAGTCCTCGGCACGGTGCTCATACCAAATCTTCTGAGACGTACCGTTGATCTGCCGATTTCGTGGGGGAACATCGTCGGGCTCGCCGTCGCGGCAACACTAGCCTATTTGTTGTTACCAGAACCCAGGAAAAACGTCGGCCGTTTCGCGCTGGTCATACTTGGATCGTGCGTTCTATCTTGGTTTGTGGGAAACGTCTTGGAAAAATGACAATCGAAGCTTAAGTCTGGGGAATGCAGCCTCTTCCTTGGCAATCTGTCTTCGCCGCCGTCGGGGCGGGCTACCAGGATTTCAATCGGACTATCGTTATCCTTAGGAACTACGTTATACGTGACAACCGAGAACATGATCGACATTGACCCCATCCCTGTCCGCTTTCTTGTCAAGTACGGCAGAAACCAGACAAACATCGGGAGCGGTGCAAAACGATGGTGTCACGCGGACGTACGATTGCACCGCAGCACCTTGTAACGTGAACCGTGAAACCAATGAAATGGCACTGAATACGAAATATGCGGGGGTGTTCTTGACCGACGAGGGCCTCGAGCTTGACCGCAACGTTAGGAAAAGATCGAAGTGCGCGAAGGCGACAGAATCACGCAGTATCTGAAGATCGCGGCGCAATAGAAACGTTTTCGAACGAACAATCAATACCTTTACATGCGGCCAGACTCCCTGAGAAAGGTTCCCTCTTGCAATTCCGTGAATGCCTGCTGCAATTGCTGTTGCGTGTTCATCACGATGGGCCCGTACCATGCGACGGGTTCCTCGAGCGGTTTGCCCGAGACGAGCAGGAAGCGCATTCCATCTTCTCCAGCCTGGACCGTGACTTCGTCGCCGCTGTCAAAGAGGATGAGCGACCGGTTGTCGGCTTCCGCGGGAGGCGTTGTATCCGCCCACTTGATGGCCTCGGTCGGCACCGCGAGCGGTCCTGACGCATTGCAGAATTTTCCGCTGCCTCCAAAAACATAAGCGAAAGCATGACGGCTGGTCTCGACGGGAAGGGTCTTTCTCTCGCCCGGCGAAACCGAAACATCTAGGTAAATTGGGTCGGCGGCGATCCCATCCACAGGACCGGTTTTGCCCCAAAAGGTCCCGCAGACCACGCGGACGTGAGTGCCATCGTCGTCAACGATCTCGGGAATGTCGAGAGCCTTCACTTCCTGATACCGGGGAGCGGTCATCTTGAGCGACGACGGAAGATTTGCCCACAATTGAAATCCGTGCATCCGTCCGGCCTGGTCACCCTTCGGCATCTCCTGGTGGATGATCCCGCTGCCCGCCGTCATCCACTGCACGTCGCCCGAGGCGATCACGCCGCGGTTGCCCATGCTGTCGCCATGCTCGACCGTCCCCGCCAAAACGTAAGTGATGGTCTCGATTCCCCGGTGGGGATGCCAGGGAAAGCCGGCAAGATAGTCTTCCGGAACGTCATTGCGAAAGTCATCCAGCAGAAGGAACGGATCAAAGTCCTTCGTATTTCTGAATCCGAACGCCCGGCGAAGGTGCACACCTGCGCCTTCAAGGGTCGGTTTCGATTGGATGAGCCGCTTCACGGGTCTGATCGACATAGTGACCTCGAGTCTAGGAATCTCTTGATGTCCATAAGATGCCGACGTGTGTTGCCGCTGCGCCGGCCCAGAAGAACTTTTGTGTTACATCGAAAGTCGAGATCCCTCGCCACTTTCGATGTGACAATGAGAACAAAAGCCGCCTTCTTACGCTGCTCCCGAACTCGGTGGGGCTTCTCCGGCCTTGACCAGCGGTACGTTGACGAGGTGTTCGCTCAAAAACCAGACTTGAAGCTCGTTTGTGCGTAGGACGTCGCTGACCACGAGGTCATTCGTTCCGTCATCGCCCAGCGTGGACGCGCGGCGCGCGAGCGGCCGGACCTCGCGGATGATGACCTGATGAGCATCCAGCAGCCGTGACAGCTGGACCGGCGGCTCTTCGCGACCGCGCGGTGGCCTTTCGATTTGTGTAGTCTCCGCCACGTCCGCGGCCATAGCGATACTGATGCCGCCGAGCAACTGAATCCTTTCAGCGATCGAGTCGACCAACTCATTTTGCTCCTCGTAATGCTTGTCGTAGAGCAGGTGCAGCTGATAGAAAGTTGGACCGGCAACTTGCCAGTGAGACTTCTTGTACAAATCGCGAAGTGTGATGGTATCGGCTAGGAGTTGATTCAATTGTGCGGTCATCTCCAGGCGAACCGGCTCCTCGAGATCGAGCGGCAGCAAATGGCTCACAGTCCCATAGGCCTGGATCTCACGCGCGTGTTGATGAAGGCGAGGTTGAGCAGTGGTCTTGGTCGTCGCATTAGTATCAGTCGTGCTTTTTGCCATGGCGCTTCTCCTTATCATTAATCGTCTACAACCCGGTCAAGGCCGCAGATTCACGCTGACAAACGCAGATCAAGAACGATTGGGCCGCAAATAAAAGCGTAGAAACTCGAATCCAACGAGAAGAATACGATGATTCTCGAGTGTATTCGCGCAAATTCGCGGCCTCGCTTTCTCTGATCTGCGTCTTCTGCGTTACATCTGCGGCCATCCGCATTTTCCGTTTCTTGTGAGCGGCAAGTTCACGTCCTCGTCATTGCAGGCTTCTCTGCTGCTTGTCCGGATGAAGTCATGACCAGGACAACTTTGCCGATTTTGCCGGCCGCCACTCGGCCATAGGCCTGCGCGGCCTCAGTGAGCGGGTATCGCTCAGCTATAACCGGCGGCTTGAGTGAGCCTGACTCAAACAAAGGTGTGAGCTCTTTGAGGATCTCAGCGCACTGCGTCGCATCGAGCTTTTGCGTGTCCAGGCCAGCCAGCGAGAATTGATTCCGATAGAAAGAAAGCAGGTCGAGCGTGAACTCGCGCCCTCCAGCGGCGGAGTAAACCACTTGGCGTCCTCCAACCGCCAGCGCCTCCAGAAGAGAACCAAAGATGCTGCTGCCTACACCGTTCAGCGCGAGCTCGGCGCCTCTCCCGTTCGTCGCTTGGCGCACTACGGCAGCCAGGTCTCCCCGATCCGATTGCGCGACCACCTCGACTGCCGCAGACTTCAGCGCTTGCCGATCGCTCGCGTCCTTCACAAGTGCGACGATGCGGGCGCCTCTGGCGTGCGATATCTGGATTGCGGCTTGGCCCACCGCTCCAGCAGCTCCGGAGACGATGACCCACTCGTCCTCTTTCAGCCTGCCTAGGCGAACCACCGCGGAAAATGCAGCGATAAATGGAACGCCGACAGCCGCTGCTTCTTCCAGCGAAAGGTTCTTCGGTCGAAGGGCTACTGCTTCCCGGGGTAGTGCGACATACTCCGCGTGCGTTCCGTCGCGTGTAATTCCCAGATCGCCGCCGCTGCCCCACACTTCCCTTCCCATGAGTTCCGCGGAACCCTTGACCACGGTGCCGGCGAAGTCACGGCCAACGATGCGAGGCAGAACCCCAATCGAGAATCTACCCTCGACGCTCCCGATGTCGCTGGGATTGATTCCCGCAGCCGCGACTTTTACGAGCACGTCGCTGTTGCTGAGCGAAGGCGGCGGGACATCGCTGATCTTAAGATCGGCGATCGCACCATGTTGCTGGATGTAGATAGCTCTCATTGGCTTTTCATTTCGGCGATTCCTAAGACGCCTTCTCGAGCGCCGGGCCGGGCTGATCGTGATGGAACCGTCTTACGGCAGCCACGGTGAGGCCGATGAAAGCTGCCAACACGAAGAGTTGCGCGATCAGAAATGGCGCTTCCGACTGTGTGGGAGCAAGCGCCTTTAGAGCCGGCACCTTCTCGAAAGCCTGTACCACCAAAACAAAAACGTTGAAATAGAGCGCGAGCTGGGCGGTGATCACATAAATCCAGCGCCATCGCCCGGAAAGGTGGAACACGTAGCGTGCCAGGATGGCAACGGTCAAAACCAGGAGTGACAAGATTCCTACTTTATGGGCAGGAAGCAGGTGATCGAACGGAAATCCGAACCCGGTCAGGCTTGTTAACGCCGTAGAAACCAGGAAGACCGCGGTCCAGCGGTCGAGCTGCTTAGCGTTGAACATTCCCAGCAACGCGACGAAACCGGACACGATTCCTATCAGGCTGATTACGACGTGGATTAAAGTATACGCTGATGTCGAGATGCCAAAGATCATCGTCTTCTCCTTTTACAACTCGCTGCGTGGCACGACTAGGTCTTGTTACAAGTTTGTTGAATCGCGCTGTTTCACTCTTGCGCGGTCAATTCTAGCGCTTGGCAGCGCTTTTCGTCGTTGTTGCGTTTTCGGCGAATTTGCGCCAATAGACGCGAAGGGGGAATCGGCCTGATTCGTGTCCATTTGCGTTGATTCGCGGCTCAAGAAGCGCGCCCTTCCCTCTGAGCTTCTGTCGCTCGAAGCACCTGGGAGCTTCGGGAGCCTAAGGTTGACGTTGGGCTCCGTGTGAAGTAGGTCAGTTAGATGCAGAAGGTCAGATTTGGTCGCACGGTCTCCCGCGTTTCTGTTCCTGGAAGGCCGCTTAATAGAACATTTGAGCCGTTTCGAAGTACCATCTCCATTGGCCTTCACCACCCACTCGAGGTCCTTCGCTTGAGATCGTGCGTGAACTTGATAGTACGGGACACAATGGTTGTCGAGGGGGCACGCCACGAGCATCTGGCGGTGGGACCGGAGGAGGAAGATATACCGTCGGGACAGTTTCCGAAGCACTTTGATGGAAAGCGCTTCTACAACCCTGATGCGCGACAGGCGCCGGGTCTTATCCGGGCTCTTCAGTGGAAGCTGACGAGCCGGCCGGAACCGTCCCCCACTTTCATTGCGGATGTCAAGCAATCCATACCGCCCCGACGTGTGGAAGGCAGTGGACTGCGAACGACTCTCGTGAACCACTCGACTGTGCTCCTTCAACAAGGTAGTTGCAACATTTTGACCGACCCACTTTGGTCCGAACGAGCGAGTCCTCTGGCCTGGGTAGGGCCACGGCGGCGGAGAAACCCGGGCGTATCGTTAGACGATCTTCCCCCGATCGACGCCGTGCTGATCAGCCACAATCATTATGACCATTTGGATCTAGCGACACTGCGCCAGCTCGCCGATCGTGGAGGCTCTACATTCATTGTCCCGGCTCGACTGGATCGACTGCTTCGCTCGGAAAATATCGGGCCTGTGCACGAGCTGGATTGGGGCGAATCGTTGTCATTTCCGGGGTTCACTATCCACTGCGTCCCGGCTTTGCATTTCTCGAGCCGGAGACTTTACGATCGCAACATGACTTTATGGTGCGGGTATGTGATCGGATGCCAGAAACGTTTTGTATATTTCGCGGGAGACACCGCTTTCGGAAGTCATTTCTCCGAAATTCGCGAGTCATTCGGCGCGCCGCATCTCGCTCTATTGCCGATCGGAGCGTACGAACCACGCTGGTTCATGTCGCCCGTGCACATGGATCCCGATGAAGCGATACGAGCCCATCGGATCCTGGGCGCCAGAACCAGCATCGCGATCCACCATGGAACCTTTCAGCTAGCCGATGAGGGCCTCGATTCTCCGAAGAAACAGCTCATCGCTCGCGCGCCGCAGGACTCATTTCTGGTCCTTAACAACGGCGAGTCTGCCGACATTCCATGATGATTGGCAAGCACACCCTCGCTCTGGTCAGCATCGTCGGTAGTTCGCTTAACGTGCTCGGGGCGTTATACCTCGCTTACGATCTGCTGGGCGGGGAACACGGCCCCCTTAGGACTCTCACTCGAGGAGTAACTTACGGCGCGCTCTACGGGGTCGGGTACGGCCTGGCTCTTGGGCCGGTATTTGGGCTGGCGAGCGGCCTAACGCACGGTCTGACACTGGCCTGGGAGTTCTCCCGCGCCTCGAGGCATGGACCCAAACCGGGATTCTGGTATGACGTGGCGATGAGCGCCATTCGCGGAGCCGGCTTCGCTCTGGGCGCAGCGTATTTGTATGGAGGCAAATTTGGAGCCGCGTTCGGCACACTGAGTACAGTGGGACAGGTCATCGGCTACCGAGCAGGCATGAGGCCGACAATCGACTATCAACCGGCCGCCCGCCCTCGTTTGACGAAGCATCAATTTCTCGGAGCCGTGAATCGAATGTTTGGCTACGCTTTGGCCGGATATATCAGCGCCTTAGTGGCCCATCAGCGTGCGAACGCACTGAGCGTCGGCGTGAAGGCCGGACTGGCGATTGGAGTTGTAACAGCAATCTCAAGCACCTGCACTTCCGCCATTGAGTGGGGCGCCGATCATGTCCCTGAAAAGCGTCTGGGCGTCTTCGGACTTGTCTTGATCCTGATCGGCTTCGTGTTGCAATCCATCCAGTACTGGGTGGCGCTTTTCGACGTGGCTATTCGTCCTTAGCCTTCCACCGCGGCCTTCGAGTAAGGCTCCATCCTTCCATCACCCCTACTATCACGTGCTACCGAAAGATATGTACAAACACATTGAAAAATGCGCGTCCTAGCCTTAAGATGCCTGGCGCAAAGCGCGCGTCAATCGCGGAGGATTCTGTGGGCGGGGTGGCGCAAACGGTGCAAGTCGGAGTTCGGGGTGCGGCAGTCGCCAGGAGGAGAGCTTGGCAGTAGATATCCGCACCAATCCGTTCGCGATATTGACGTTCATCTCAGCGCCTGCCGTGCTGACAAACGCCTCTTGTGTGCTGTTATTTGGAACCGGCAATCGCTACGGCCGGGCTGTTGACCGCGTGCATGAGCTCTCCGACTAAGCCGCCTCAAGGAGTTCTCCCCGTGCCCTGTCCCTGTGACAGCCAGGATGGAAAATTGCTGCTGGCATTGCAACGGCTCTGTGTGAACGGGACCGTATTCCCGACCGCAAGCGTGTGCGGGTGGGGATCTGGGGAGAATTCCCTGTAGCGGCATGAACGAACGACGCATCCTCGGGATTCCTTCGGCTTCGCTAAGGATGACACAGGAAAGGGGCATCGATCCCCTGTGCTGTACAAAAACGAAAGAGACTCCTTGCGCTCAGAGTTTTTCCGTACCCCTCTTTCAGCCGTGCCGTTGCGAGCGAAGAGAATTGCCGGCTTCAGCCCTTGAAAAGCATATCCGTGCTGAACCCAGGGGCTGAAGCCCACATTCTATAGGCTTCTTGCGGCACGGCTGAAAGCCGTGCCCTTTCAAAGAAGACAGCACGTCTTTTGCCTCTCAGCTTGGCGCGCGTAGCTTTAGGAGTTCGCGGACTTCCTCCCTGGCCTCCAGATCGTCAGTGACCTTCGGAGCCTTCGCTCCCGCATTCAACAGTTCTTCGACGGCGCCAACATAGTTCCCGGTCTGTCGGTGCCAGCCGTTCATCGAGCCATGGAGAGCCGATCCCAGGGCAGTAATGCCATGCTGGCAGTCAAGTTCGAGTTGAGGATGATACCGCAGAATCTCTCGCACCATCTCCACGTTGCCGTGCCAGGATGCCCACTGCAGGGGCGTCATATCGTACTCGCCGCGAGCGTCCACCGGCCATCCTGCGGCGAGCATCAGCCGCACGGCGTTGGTGTTGTTGTTTTGTGCGGCGTCGGCGACACGGCGACGTCCCTCTTCCGTCAACGTCGCGATCAGATTCGGACGGCTGGCCAGCAGCGAATGAAAGAGTTCGTCGTCGCCGAGTTCGCAGGCTTGCTCGAGTTTCAACTCTTGAGGGCTACGTTGCATGAGCAGCTGGAAAACCTCCTCGTGTCCAAAATCGCGAGCGATCTGGTGCGGCGTTCTGTCTCGACCAAAGAGGTAGATGTAGATCGTGCCGCCGCTTCGCGGATCCTGCTTCGGAAAATACGCTTCGGAGACGCGTGTGCGGATGCATGCCGGATCGGCGTCGAGGTGGCGGCGTACAAGTTCCAGGTCACCCAAAGCCGCCGCCATGAGGATGTCGGTCCGGCAACCGTGGGCCACGAGATGACGCGCGACGTCCTGACGATCGCGAGGGTAATGCCGGGCCTGAGTCACACGAAGCATGTGCTGCGCCGGCGTGGATTCGTGTTGGAGGTCGCGGGCATCGATGTCCGCGCCATGTTCGAGCAGGTATTGCGCGATCTCAACGGTTGAGGCGAAATGCAGCGGGGTTTGTCCGTTCTCGCCGCGAGCCCGGATCACGGCGGAATCCGCATCCACAAGTTCCTTCAGTTTTTCGAACATTCCCAGCCGTGCCGCCGAGTGCGCGTCGACGATGGCTCCGCGTTCCATCAGGAATGCCGCCATTTCCGGCGCACACTCGTCTAGGACACCTCTGCCTCCCGACCATGACCGGCTCCTGACGTTGATATCTGCGCCGGCTCGAAGCAACACATCGATCGTCTTGCGGTCGCTTCGCTGCACAGCGGCAAGCAGCGCCTGCATCCCGTCGCCATAGTTCGCCATGGGCTCATTGAGCTGCGACTTCAATTCCGGATGGTCTCGGAGCGCGCGGGACACCTTGTTCGCGTCACTGGCGCAGACCGCGGCGGATAACTGCTCCGCGGGCTCGAGCACGCGAACCAGGGATTCCACGTGTTCCTTGAGCTTGGGCCAGCTCGCGAAGCCGTAGTCGCGGGCGAGGACATGTTGCGCGTCAGCAAGTTTCGCGGTCGCTGGCGCGGACAGGGAGGTAATCGAACGAAAGCGCTCGATCACGTCTGGTGCACCCTGCTGAAAATCATGCAGGAGCTCTTTGGCTTGTTTCTTGAGATGTTCGAGGTTGGGTTTTGCGGGTAAATCGCGGGACATCAGTCCTCCTTCTTGTCGCCCCGTGTCCGCTATGACGGGCAGAAGTGAGGTTGATGTTCGGTACTGCCAAACAGCTCAGGTGGGATCGTCCCTTCCCGCGGACGGGATGCAACCTGCATTGCGCTTGCGAGTATAGTACGAACCGCATCCAGGATACAAGAATCAAGAGGTACTGAGTGGAAACGATCAAATGATCCCGCCACAAGCTGAGGAGTTTATGCCCAAGAGGATGGGCGCTACCGTTCGTACTGTCGCCTCCAGCCACGCGTCTTTGGTTTCGCACCGCAAAGGACTCACGCAAGTGGATCTACTCGGTTTCTCTCTCGGCCTGGCCGAACCCATTGCCTGACGGAGCAAGGAAGCTCATGCCGTCCAGGCCTTCAGCAGTAACAGGAGCGCGAAAAGATGGACAGCTCTGGTACGTGGCGAGAGGGCGAGAGGAAAGGATGAGTCACCCGCCTCGGCAAAGGGACATCGAAGTGAGACAGATTGGAGAAATTTTCTATCTGTAACGATGCTGGAGCAAAAGCTGAAAAACTGCTGGTTACGTTCTGCTGCATCCTCCTGATGTCCAATGCCGACGTGGCTTATTCCGTACTAACTCACGAGTTCATCATTGATTTTGTGTGGAACGACCAGATCGCGCCCCTCCTGCTGACCAAATTTCCTGGCACAACACCAGACGAGTTGAAACAAGCACACGCATACGCTTACGGCGGATCTGTGATTCAGGATCTTGGCTATTATCCTTTTGCGGAGTCGTGTAAAGCAAAATGAACGACATAGACGCTACCCCGAACAGCGGAGTTCGACCTCGCGTCATTTTGAGGAGGAGCTGCGCGAGAGATCGTAGTGCGACAAGAGCCCGTGCCTATTGTGTTCAGGTCAGCTCGCGAAGTTAACTTCCGCTCAGGAGCTATCGTGACGCGCAAATCAGGAGCGTTTGGGCGGGAGGCAACCGCCGCTGCCCTTCCGCTATCGAAGCTTGTGATGTCATAAGCGGCGGACGGTTCAACAGAACGACGACGCGTCGGCCGCAGAACCTCACACGCTTTCAGCGGTCGCTTGGAAATCCGCGGCGTCGCTGCCAACAACCCAACAATATATCGCCAACGTGCACGATTAGTGGGCAGACGAGGAAGGAGAAAGTCCATGCAAGTTCAAGATATTATGAGCAAAGATGTCTGTTTCTGCAGCCCGCAAACGAATGCCGCGGCAGCCGCGGATTTGATGTGGAGGAGAAACTTCGGAATCCTTCCCATTGTGGAAGACGGCGGTCGTGTGGTCGGGACAGTCACGGATCGCGACTTGTTTATCGCTCTGGGAACCAGCAATCGAAAGCCTGCCGACATGCCGGTGGGCGAGATCATGAACACGAATCTTGTGGTCTGTAATCCGGGGGACGATATCCGCGGCACGTTGAAGACGATGGCCCAGAACCAATTGCGGCGGCTACCGGTGGTAGATGAAACTGGCGCACTGAAGGGGGTTCTTTCGCTGAGTGATATTGCACTGCGGACGGCCGATGACCTGTCGATGGATGTGCTCAATACGGCAAGAGCGATCTATGATCGCCGAGATCGCCGTAGAGCGGCACAGCGCGACGCCTTCTGGTCCGGACAGGCAGCTGCCTGAGGCGCGGCAATGCCGGACATCTGAGGAAGAGGTTCTGTCAGGCGACGCTTCCTGAGCCACGAGTCTGTTTTGAGGGTGCTCTCAGGCGGCGCGTCTGTCTTCTGCGGCAGCATCTACCTGCTCCAGCCGCATGAAGTGATAGCCCCACGGTGGCAGCGAGACGTAGAGTCCAGCTGTGCTCAGGGTGTTGCCGTCACGGGCTTCATAAATCCGCCGATTGATGTCGTCGGAAAGCTTCCACGCTCCCGAACTCAAATCCCGCCAGGGCAACCGCACCATGCCCTGGCTCGCGGAATCCGAGTAGTTGACCACCGTGATGGAGCGCTGGTCGCCTTTTGTCCAGCACCAAGCCAGCAAGTTGGCGTTGGAGCGGTTGTCCGGCCATCCCTGGCAGTCGCATAACTGCCACTCGCCCTCAAGCAGTTGCTGCTCACTCACCAGCCGCAGCAGGTCGCGGTAGAACGCGCGCATCTCAGCGTTTACCGGCTCTGGCGGACGCCGGCCCAGGTGCACGGAAAGCTTCACCCGCGCTCCGTCGAATTGCCCCTCATGCAGAAGTTTGGCGCCGGGTGTGGTCATGATCACCATCGCCGCCGCGCGGCCCTTGGCGTCAGGAAAGGTCGCGGCGCTCCGGGGCTCGTCGTGGTTCTCCAGGAAGCGGATCAAGCGGTCTTGGAATCCCATGTCGGCGGTCAAATGGCCGCGGACTGAGCCGGCGCCTTCGTGCACCAGGCGGTCGTACAGGCGCTTGTCATAACAGAAGTCGAAGCCTTTCTGCTGCAGCTCCCACTCCAGGTCCCAGTAGGCCTCGGCGATGAACAGGAATGAGGGAAACTGGCGCCGTACCTCCCCGATCACCTCACGCCAGTATTCTGAACTTGGAACTGCGCCCGCTCGCTCTCTCCAGGTGCGGGTGAACACGGCGTTCAGCAGCAGTATCGCCATGTCGCAGCGTACCCCGTCGCACTGTGCCGCAATGTCCTTCAGTGTGGATGCGGCGGCATTGCGCAGTCCCGGAGAAAATGCATTCAACTGGACCGTATCTGGCCAGGCGGGAAAATACGGATCGCGTCCCCGGGCCAGAACCGCTCCGTTAGACGCAAGCAGGAATGAGGCCGGGTCTCTCCCCAGGTCTTCTTGACTCCCTTGCACGAAGTAATCGCTGTGCTCCGTCACCCAGGGATGGTCAGGGGCTACGTGGTTGGGCACAAAATCGAGGAGCAGCCGGAGCTTGCGCGCGGCCAGCGCCCTGCGCGCGGCTGCCAATCCCGCCCTGCCGCCAAGATGCGCATCCGCCACGTAGCCGTGAATGGAGTAGGGCGAACCGGTGACATCCTCCGGTGAAAAATCCGGTAACGTTCTTCGGCATTCCTCCACAATCGCCGGCGTGCTCAGGGAGATTGCCCGTGCTGCGGGACTCCGTTCCCACACCCCCATCAGCCAAATCCCGTCGAAGCCCTGCTCGGCGAGCCGGTCCCATTCTTCCGAGGGAACGTTGTCCAGCTTGATCGGGCAGTCATAACGCTGGCTGAGTTCATTGAGCCAGACCCAAGCGTTTATTTCGTAGATGATCGGCCTTTTCGGCCAGGTTCTTTTTGCCTCCGCTGCCATTTGTCTTTACCTCCACTTGGCTAGTTGGAATGCTCCCACCACCGGTTCGAAAAATCCGGGCACGAGTTTTACTCGTGCCGTCTCGCGCGAAAATCATTCGGCTTTTAGCCCCTGAAGCAGCAGAACCAGACGATTTTCCAGATTTCCTTCGCAACCTCTTAGGCTGCTTTTTGGCGTACCGGTTCCTGGCGAACAGGGCGCGCGATCTTGGTGCTCAGCACGTCCTCGGCTCGCACGTAGCCAGACAACTGGATCAGGCTCGCGACTAACCCGGTCCAACCGGTTTGGTGGCTGGCGCCGAGCCCCGCACCATTATCGCCATGGAAGTATTCATAAAACAGAATGTGGTCGCGCCAGTACGGATCGCTCTGAAACTTTTCCGTTCCCCCGTGGACCGGGCGGCGGCCGTTCCGGTCCCGCGTAAAGATCCGCGTCAACCGGTCGCTCAGCTCTTTCGCGACTTGGAACAGCGTCATTTGCCGGCCTGACCCGGTGGGACACTCAACCTTGAATTCATCGCCATAATAACCATAGCCCGCTTGCAGCGCCCGGATGATCAATACGTTCACAGGAAACCAGATGGGGCCACGCCAGTTGGAGTTCCCGCCGTACATGCCGGTAGTGGACTCCGCGGGCAGGTACTCCACTCGATAGTCCTGGCCGGCCAGGTTGAATGCATAGGGATGCTCCAGGTGATAGCGCGAGATGGACCGGATGCCGTAAGGACTCAAGAATTCCTTCTCGTCCAGCATACGCGAAAGGACTCGTCGCAGCTTGTCTTCATTGAGAATCGAAAAGAGGAGTCGGCCGTCCAGGCCCGGGTCCAGTTTGGCGATTTTTGCCGTCATGTTGGGATGCCGCTGCAGGAACTCGCGCGCGCGCACCACCAGCCGTGGGAACCTCTGTGCCGCTTCCGCCGGGATCACTGTCGTTGCGCAAAGCGGCAACAGGCCCACATAGGAACGGACTTTCAAACGCATGGCGTTCCCGTCGGGAAAACGCAACAAGTCGTAGAAGAAGCCGTCTTCCTCGTCCCACATCTCGTCTTTGTGTGCGCCCGTCTGGTACATCGACGAAGCAATCCCCAGGAAATGCTCCAGGAACTTCAACGCCATGTCCTCGTACGCCGGCTCGGTCAGAGCCAGTGTTACGGCGATTTCGAGCATGTTCTGGCTGAATAACACCATCCACGCTGTGCCATCCGCTTGATCAAGTTGTCCCCCGCCTGGGACGGGCGCGCTGCGGTCAAAAACTCCTATGTTGTCCAGCCCCAGGAATCCTCCTTCAAAAACGTCGTGTCCCTCGGGGTCTTCACGGTTCACCCACCAGGTGAAGTTCACCACCAGCTTGTTGAAAGCTTGCTTCAGGAATTCGATGTCTCCTTTCCCGCGCACCTGGCTCTCAATGTAATACAGGAAGATCGAGGCCCAGGCGTGGACCGGAGGATTCACGTCGCTGAAATTCCATTCGTAGGCGGGAAGCTGCCCGCTCGGGTGCATGTAGAGATCGCGCAGCATCAGACCAAGTTGCTCCTTGGCGAAGTCGCTGTCCACCAGCGACATGGCCACGGTATGAAACGCCAGGTCCCAGGCCGCGTACCACGGATACTCCCACTTGTCGGGCATGGAAATCACGTCGTCGTTGACCATGTGTTTCCAGTGCTGGTTGCGCACTGAGGAACCGCCATTGGTGACGCCGTGCTCCGCCAGCCACGTGATCAAGTCGTACTGATAGTGCTGTTTGCTCCACAGCAGGCCCGCCAGCGCCTGGCGCATTACGGCGGCCTCCTCCGGCCCCACCACCGGCGGCGTAATCGCCGTGTAGAACTCATCACACTCTGCCTTGCGCAAGGAGACCGTCTGTTCCACGCTTCGAGCTAGGTCCACACTCCCTCTTCCCGCGTTCTCCGGAGCGTCCTGAGACAGGCGAAGGTGGACCACTTTGGTCTCCCCGGCAGCGAAGCTGAGGTGATAGTGCGCGGAACACTTGGTCCCGAAATGGCCGGGGTTCACTACATTCGCCGCCCCCTCGACTACGTGGTTGTTGATTCCATCCTTCACGAAGGGAGATGCGTTGGGCGTGCCGAAAATCCGTTGCGTGTTCGTCTCGTTCTCCGTAAACAGCAGGGGAACATTCCCTTGACAATACAAATAGCGGTCTCCAAGTTTCGCGTGCGACGCGCGTACCGCTTTCATCCCAGGAGTGGGGATTTCGCGCAAAACGGGTTTTGCCTCCGGGTTGGGCCCGGTCCATGTGTTGCGAAACCATAAGGTCGGCAGCAAGTGCAGCGTCGCGTTCTCTTTGCCGCGATTGGCGATGGAGATCTTGATGGCCAGTTCCTCCGGCGACTCTTTGGCGTATTCCACGAACACGTCAAAGTAGCGGTCGTCGGCGAAAATTCCAGTGTCGATCAGCTCATACTCGAACTCGTTGCGGCTGCGTTGCCGGTTCGTCTGCACCAGGTCCAGGTAGGGATATTCCCGCTGAGAATACTTGTAGAGGTACTTCATGTAGGAGTGTGTGGGCGTGCTATCCAGATAGAAGTAGTATTCCTTGACGTCTTCGCCGTGATTGCCCTCGCTGTTGGTCAGGCCGAACAGGCGTTCCTTCAGGATGGGATCAACGCCGTTCCATAAGGCGAGGGCAAAACACAACCGCCCGTTATCGTCGCAGATTCCGCCGAGGCCATCTTCCCCCCAGCGGTAGGCCCTTGACCTGGCTTGATCGTGCGTGAAATAGTTCCAAGGGTCTCCTGATGCGCTGTAGTCTTCCCGCACCGTGCTCCATTGCCGCTCGCTCAGATAGGGTCCCCATTTCTTCCAGGCCACGCCCTTTTTCACCACATTCAGACCCTCGTCCACTCGGTCCCGCGATTCCTCAAGTCTCCGCTCTTCCGCAGTTTTCGTTTCATCAGCCATGGTTCGCCTTCCACTAGCCCTTACGATGACGCGCTTTGTGAAAAAGATGGTCGCGTGGCGCCCCCGTTCATTTTCCAGGTCACGACTTGGTGTCTACGCGGCCCTGCGAACAGGACCAGATTGGGCCACCTCCCGGCGCGTCTTCCCACAGCGACGGCACGCTTCAGCACACTTCCGCATTGTTTCGACATCGCTGTATTTTTCGCACTCGGCTGCACAGGCATCACGGATATCCGCACAGACGCCGCAAGCTGGTATGCAAACCGCGAATTTCCCGACAGCAACGTTGCGCAAGCGCCACACACTGGCGCGCACTCGTGACAAAGGCGGATGCATTCTGCCATCGTGGAAGGGTCATGTGTGAGACTCTCGTCAACGCACGTTGAGCACCAGCGCAGGCATTGCAGGCATTCTTCAATACAGCGTTCTATGGTCGGATTGAATGGAGTGGTGGCCACTAGAATCCCCTTTCGCACTTAGGGTGTGACGGCGTTTGAACAGGTTGCCTATTACCGTCGGGCTGGGCCTTTTCGCCTTCTTCGTGATTACGATATCCCGCTGGTGGTTGGGTCAACGCTTTAACTCGCGGGCGCCGGTCACCTCATGATATCAAGGCTGCTCGATTCGCCGAGTCCACTCCACAAGATTTTGCAGTAGCTGGTGGATCAAATCTTTCGTCTTTTCATCTGTCAGGTTTCCTTCTTTATCAAAACGGGCGCCAGCGTTGCCGATCATGACCTCTGGCACGTTGATAGGAAGCATGTTGAGGTAAACGAAAATCTGCCGCAGGTGGTACTGCGCCCTCGCCGTACCGGTGGCACCCGGCGATGCGCCCATGATCGCTGCCGGTTTCCCGTTCCACGCGCTGTCGCCGTAAGGTCTCGACGCCCAATCAATCGCATTCTTCAGCACACCCGGCAGAGAGTAGTTGTATTCCGGTGTCGCGAACAGAACTGCGTCCGCCGCGCGGATTCGCCGCTTCAACTCCGATACTTTGGAAGGAGGGTTCTGCTCCTCATCCTGGTTAAAGACGGGGATGCCGTCAAGCTCGAAGGTTTCAAGAATCGCGCCTTCAGGAACGAACCTGGTAGCGGCGCGCAGGGCAGCGCGGTTGTACGATTCGCGCCGCAGGCTGCCCGCAATGCCCAGAATGCGAATGGGTTGTTTCATAATATCCTCTCCTCGTTTGTGGCTTGACCCCGCATTCTTCGGCGCGGACTTCTCTTTGAAGATGACTGCACCAGTCAAGCGGATGTCCAGTCCGGCCGGAAGACATTCGTGGTCGAGGACCGGATCCTCGATGAGTAGAAGCGCGGCACGCGCAACTTATTCATGCCCGATCGAGCGGCAACTCCGTTGTCTGCACTTAGGACCGCAACGCAAGCAGGCCTACGACTGCTCCGACCAGGACAAGAAGCGCGGGATTGATCCGGCTGCGGACCAAGATCGCAAACACAGTCACGGCGACCGCTGCAGTGACCCAGCCGGTTACTGCTCCTTTCGCCATGGAAAGAGAACCGGCAAGAAGGAGACCGATGGAGACGGGCGCGAGGCCGCGTTGGATTGATGTCCTCCAGGGCCACTTTGCAAGCCGGTTCCACAAACGCCCTATGCAGAAAGCGAGCAGGGCCGGGGGTAGAGAGAACGAGATCAAGACGACGACAGCGCCGGCAAGCCCGGCCACCCATTGACCGATGGCGTAGTGCAGAGATCCCGACGCGGTCTCCTCTGCGATGCAGATACGAGGTATTCTACGCAGGCTGCCGCCTTTTGTCTTCTGGCAGGACTTGGCAGAAAATTGGGGACGGGAAATGCGGTTTCGGGGACAGTACTAGGGGTAGAACGCCCTGAGTTGACATCGTAGCGCGTGGGCTCTTCCAGGTAGTGCCTAACCTCAACCCCGGTGTTCGAATTCGGGACACCGATGTCCTGAAACGGACGGCGCGGACGAACTTATCGCATACTAAGTCATTTAGAATGTTTTGCTTAGTATTGGCAGGTGTGTTGCTGATACCCAGAAGGACGGGGGTAAGAATATGCCATTCCTACGCGATCTGAGAGTTGCGTTCCGCTCGCTCATGCGCACACCGGGGTTTGCGATCGCCGTTGTCCTTACGCTGGCGCTGGGCATCGGCGCCAACGCTGCCATCTTCACGCTGGTGCGCGGCGTCCTTCTCAAGCCTCTGGTCAACCGCGATGAGCACCGGCTGATCTATATCCGGCAGAGCGCCCCCGGCCTTCGCGAGGAAAACGCCGCGTTTTCCGTACCCGAAATTCAGGATTTGCGCACCGGAGTTAAAACCCTGAATGCGTTCGGCGACTTCTCCGCCATGGAGTTCACGATGGTTGGCCTGGGTGAGCCGCGGTCAATTCAAGGCGGCGTTGTCAGCGGCACTTTCTTCGATGTGATGGGTCTTCATCCGGTTCTCGGGCGTCTCATCGGGCCTGAAGACGACGGGCCCAACGCCGCCGGGGTTGTCGTTCTCACCTATCGTTTCTGGGCAACAAGCCTCGGGAAAGATCCTTCCGTCATCGGCAAAACGATTCGCCTCGGCAGCATCGGGGATCGGTCGGCGACAGTCATTGGCGTCCTTGAACCCTGTGTGCCCTATCCCCAGGAAACCGAAATCATCAGCAACGTGGTCACCAGTCCGCATCATCTCTCGGCGACTATGGTCACCGGCCGGGTCCATCGCATGACTGAGCTCTTCGGTCGTCTCGCTCCCGGAGCCACTCTCGACCAGGCTCGCACCGAGTTGAGCTCCGTCTACAGCACGATGAAGAAAGACCATCCGGAAGCCTATTCGAAGCAAGCGGACTTCCAGATCGGGGCGAAGGCGTTTCGCGACGAAGTCACGTCTGGCGCCCGGACCGTGCTGCTGGTGCTGCTGGCAGCGTCAGCTCTGGTCTTCATCATCGCTTGTTGTAATGTCGCCAACCTGATTCTGGCACGGACGGTTCGCCGCGAAGGCGAGCTGGCGATCCGCACCGCGCTGGGAGCTCGCAGAGGCACGCTGCGCCGCATGCTGCTGGCTGAAAGCCTTCTGCTCTGCGGCGCCGGCGCCGCGGTTGGTGTAATGATCGCGCAGCCGATGGTCGCCGTACTGGCCCGCTATGCCTCGCGCTTCTCGGTCCGTGCGCTGGATTTGACGGTCGATTCCAGCCTGCTCTGGGTAGGAGCGGGGCTGGCGATCGTTGCCGCGGTGATTTTGGCGTTTGTCCCGCGCCTGCCGGCGGCCGACGTGTCGCATGGACTGAGTCTATCGACCAGCGGCGTACGCATCACCGGCAGCACCAGCCGCCGCCAACGGGTGTTCGCGGTGACGCAAATCGCCGCGTCCTTCGTGCTGCTGGCCGGCGCAAGCATGTTGATCACTACGCTGATCGCACTGCAAAGGGCGCAGACGGGTCTGGACACGCAGCACGTCCTGGCTATCAACGTTCCGGCTATGTACTACGGGAAAACGCCTCAGCAAGTGCTCGATTTCTACAAGGAATCGATGCGCCGCATTGATGCGCTGCCCGGCGTGAACAAGATCGCGTTCGGCAGCGCGGTTCCCTGGCGCGATGGCGGCCCCGGACCGGGTATGCAATTCTCCGCCGACGGTCACGTCCATGCCCCCGGCGTAGACGATCCCCGCGCGCATTGGCGTTCCATCTCTCCCGGATTCTTTGCCGCCCTCGGTGTTCCTATCATCGCCGGCCGTGATTTCAGCGATCTCGACGGCCAAAGTAACGCGGAGCCGGTGGTTATCGTCAGTGAGACTCTCGCCCAGCGCATGTTTCCCAATCAAGATGCCTTGAATCGGCATGTCTATTGGACAGATCCGGTCTTGCAATTCTTTCCCGGGAGCGCGCCCGCAAAGGCGCGTCTTTTCTCGCCCCACCGCATCATCGGCGTCACCGCCGATATTGATGATGAGCACATCGCTCCCGAGCCTACTCTTACCGTCTATAGCCCGTTCGGGGATGGTCCAATCTTTAGCGGCCGCCTCTTCATCCACACCGGCGTGAATCCTTATGAGCTCGTCACGCCGGTCACACGCATCATCCGCGATCTGTCTGCCGATCAGCCCGTCGAGCACCCCGCTACTCTCGAAGATGTCCGCGCCGAGGTGCTCACGCCCGACCGTTTGAACTCGGTGGTGTTTGGCGTGTTCGCCGCGGTCGCGTTGGCGATTGCCGTGGTGGGCGTCGCCGGCGTACTGGCATTCTCGGTCAGCGCGCGGACTCGGGAATTCGGCATCCGGCTTGCTCTCGGATCACAGCCGCAGCAACTCCTCAAAGGAGTCGTCACAGAAGGCGCTGTGATGGCTTCTCTTGGGGTCCTCGCGGGCGCGGCCTTTGGGTTCGTGCTGGCACGCTTGGCGGGCAGGTATTTCCTGGAAATGAAGATGCCGGGCGCCTTGCCGGTGGCGGTCTCCGCTTTCGTGCTGCTGACGGTCGCAGTGGTCGCCTCGATGCTACCGGCGCTACGCGCCGCACGCGTCGATGTTATACAAGCACTGCGATCCGAGTGACCGTTGCACGGGTGGGTAAGGGTTATCGGCGATTTACACTCTCCCCACTGTCATGGTGAGCCGTCGCACCATCCCGAGGCTTTGTCCTTCACCATGAAACTCGAGGGTGCCCTTGATGACAGGGCGGGAGTTTTCTTACTTCTCTTGACCTTCGACCATCTTCTTCGAAATGAGATGTCGATATCCGTCCCGCCGATCGTCTAGTAATGAGACACAATAGAACCTTTATTGGAGGCGACATGAAGTATCTGTGCATGGTTATCGTCGACGAGAAGAAGCTGAAAGCACTGTCAAAAAGCGGCTCGCAGGCTCTCGATGATGAGAGTCTGGCCTACGACGAAACTCTGCGGAAGTGCGGCCACTTCCTGGCGGCGCAGGCGTTGCAACCCGTAAGAGCGGCAACAACGGTGCGGCTTCGAAACGGCAAACTGTCTGTAACCGACGGGCCTTTCGCGGAGACTAAGGAGCAGATTGGAGGCTTCATCCTGATCGAGGCGAAAGATCTGAATGAGGCCATTCAGCTGGCCGCAAAGATTCCCGTGGTCCGCTTCGGGGCAGTTGAGGTGCGACCCGTGAAAGAACTGGTGGCGAGCGCCGCACGTAAATGAATGCCTCGAGTGATCGGTGATCTGGCGATCGGCGAACACCCAGCCGGCCAACACCGGGCGCACCGCCATCCCAGCTTGTCAACAGCGGGCAAGCCGGGAGTCCTGGGGTCCGGGGCCCAGATGATCGGGTGATCTGAAAAACTGTGAGCCACCTGTTTTGGCAGCGAGACATCGAAGGAAAAGATGCTGCCATCGTTTGTCCAGCGCAATGGCGTGGCAAAAGCTGCAAAACTGCTGGTTACGTTCTGCTGCATCTTCTTGCTGTCCAATGCAAGCCTGGGCTACTCCGTGCTCACGCACGAGTTCATCATTGATTTTCTCTGGAAAGACCAGATCAGGTCTGTCCTGCTGACTAAATTTCCCGACACAACGCCGGACGAGTTGAAAGAAGCGCACGCCTACGCTTACGGCGGGTCGGTGATTCAGGATCTTGGCTATTATCCTTTTGGGGACGAATACTTCAGCGACCTCACGCACTACGTCCGCACCGGCGGCTTCGTGATGAACCTGCTGGCCGAGGCGAACAACGTGAGGGAATATGCGTTCGCGCTGGGCGCGCTGGCGCACTACTGCTCCGACCTACGCGGGCATCCTGCAGTCAACAGGTCGGTGGCCCTGACCTATCCGGAGTTGGCGAAGAAATACGGCCCGGAAGTCACTTACGAGCAGAGCCACTCGGCACATCTGGCAGTGGAGTTCGGGTTTGACGTGTACCAGGTGGCGATGAACCGGTTCAGCTTCGACGATTACCATGATTTCATCGGATTCGAAGTCTCGCAGTCGCTGCTGCAGCGGGCCTTTCTCCGCACCTATGGAATTCCGCTCAAGACGGTAATTGTTCAGGAGAACTTTGCCATCGGGACATACCGGCGGTCGGTGAGCAAGTCGATTCCGAATATGACGAAGGTTGCGCTGGCGATGCGGGGAGAAGCCCCGAGCACGGAGTCGGCTGCTACTCAACAGGCCGTTCGGTATCAGCTGACCAAGACAGACTACGAGACCGACTTTGGAAAGCAGTACTACAAACCGGGCTTCGGATACCGCGTTGTGGCGGTTCTGATGAAGTTGATTCCGCCTATCGGACCGGCTAAAAAACTGCACTATAAAGATCCGTCTCCGGAAACGGAGAAGCTCTATTTAGAAAGCGTGAAGACCACAATTGAGACCTACCGGGCGTACCTGCAGGACCTGCGTGTGGGGCATGAGCTTGATTTAAGAGACGTGAACTCCGACACGGGCGCTGCCACAAAGCACGGAGAATACGGCTTGGCGGATAAAACGTATTCCAAGCTGCTGCGGCAGCTCGAGAAAGACCACTTTGCCTGCGTAACTCCGGAGTTGCGCAAGAACATTCTGGTTTTCTATTCCGACCCAGCCGCTTCCAAATGGCAGACGAAACACAAGAAACGCTGGCGAGAAACGGCTCAGGCTTTGGAACAACTGCGGGCAACGCCGGCGTCAGCCGAAGCTGCCCAGTCGTGTAAAGCAGATTGAACGACATCATTCACGACCGCAGCGCAACCAGGCCCACCACTGCTCCGGCCCCGACAAGGAGAGCGGGATTGATCCGGCTGCGCAGCAATATTGCAAGCACGGCAATGGCGAGTGCCGCCGTGATCCAGCCGGTCACCGCTCCTTTCGCCATCGTTAGTAAGCCGGCAAGAAGCAGACCGATGGAGACGGGCGCGAGGCCGCGTTGAATCGATGTTCTCCATGGCCACTGCGCAAGCCGGTTCCACAGGCGCCGCATGCAGAAGGCCAGCACGGCGGGGGGCAGGAAGAAGGAGATCAACACGACGACAGCGCCGGCAAGCCCGGCCACCCATTGACCGATGGCGATGATCATCATCATGTTGGGCCCGGGAGCCATTTGCCCAACGCTATAAAGGTGGATGAGCTGCGGGAAGGTCAGCCAGTGGTGGACATCCACGGTCAGGACTTTAAGTTCCGGGAAGGCCGCCATACCACCGCCGACGGTCAAGATCGATAGATAAGCGAACACTCGTATCAGGGCGGGAATCTGGTTCATTGACCGGCGCCATCCTTTTCTCCACGCTCTCCACGTCGAGGGCGATACCAGAGAGTCGCGAGCGTCCCCACCACGAGCAAGACACGGGGCACGGATTGGTGGAGAAGGTTGACCCCGATGACGGTGAGCACGACGAATACAAGATCATAGACATGGGAGAGCGACTTGCGGCCGAGTTGCACGGTTGTCGCGAGGATAAGACCCACTGCCGCCGCGGCCACGCCCTTGAGCGCCGCCGTCACCAGAGGCCGGTCCCCGTGAGCGTGGTAGGCCACTGCTACCGCATACATGATGACCGCGCCGGGAAGGCAAATACCGCAAATCGCGCTGACAGCTCCCGCGGCGCCGCGCAGCCGGTCCCCCACCAGCACTGCCATGTTCGTCGCATTCAGTCCCGGCAGCGTCTGGCTGATGCCTAGCAACTCCACGAAGGTCTCATCGTCCAACCATTTGTGCTTCGCCACCAGGCTCGCGCGCAGGTAGGCGACCACGCCGCCGCCGAAGCTCGTCGCCCCGATCAGCAGAAAAGCCGCAAAGATCCTGGGAATTGACACCTCGCCCGGCCGCGTGGTCTCCACAGCGACGGGTCCGGGACCGGGCGGCGGTATCGCAGGCCTTTCACTCGTGGCTTTGTGGTGCATTGCCGTTCAACCTGTAGACCATGCCGGTTTTGGTCGTTCCCAGTGAGATCCAATCTTTCACGTCGCGCTGCAGCGAGACAAAAAACTGCTCAGCGAGCTCCCTGGCCTTGCGGTGAACGTCTTGCTTCCGCACGAACTTGACCTGGAAGGCGAACTCTCCCACCAAAGGCATGTGTTCACCGCGCGTGCGCCATAGCGACACGTCAGACTTGGCGACGATCGCTTTGCCGAAGTCCAATTGGCCGAGGGGCAGCAGCAACTCCTCAACGATCGCTCCGCTCACCAAGTTGACCTTCTCTTCATGGGATTTCTTCACTATGGAGAGCGCCGGAAACACACGGGCCAAAGTCGACATCACCGGGCGGTCCCCTTCATGAACCTGGCTCAGGCCGAACTGGCAATTGTGCGAATAGAGAATGCGATATCCGCCGATTTGGTCTTTCAACGGCAGCGCCTCGGCTTTGAATTTGATGCGATATTTCCCGGATATATGGGGCCGTACATCGACGGCCGCAGCCTCCTGTTCGTCGGGATGGCGAAACTTGAAGACGATCTCGGGATCGCCCACCGGGAAGCCGTCCACATAGCTGATGCGCCGCCGCAGGATGAAAGCGTGGTTATAAAGACGATAATCCGGCGTGTCGGCGAAAACGATTTCCCTGATTTGCGGCCTGCGGCCGGTCTCCGGGTCGTCCATGAACCCGACTTTCAGACCTTTCGCGGTGCGCTTCACCAGCTTGCCGAAGTCACGAAAGCTCTCAACAGAAGTGAAGCGGTCAGGCTTCAGGATCAGCTTGGCTTCCAGGTATTGAAACTGATCGAGAGGGTGACCGTCGGAGTAAGCGGAAACCTCTGCCTTAGTCTTGCGCCGGTCGGGAGGATGTACGTCGGTGTCGGTCGCAACCGCGACTCCTCCCCCAGCCTGATGGTCGCGGTGTTTGTTCTTTTTTGACATAAGCCGAGCCCCCTTTGAGGTTGTGGTCGTGCTTTTGTCAAGCCACTTTACGGCGGATTTTGCTCCAATCAGATGAAGTGAGATCCCACGGAGCGAACGATGCACACACCATGCACCCAAGGGCATCTCCGTCGCGAGGCTTTATATCTCTGACTGTGAATATCCTCAGAAAGGTTGCAGAGCGGCGAAGTCAAATCGTTTAGGGAGAGCTGGGACCTGCGACGCGCTCTTAGGAGCAAGCTTCAACTTCTCACGCCAGAATTCGCGGACGTCAAAGGCTCATCCATCCTGGGCTTACATTCCGCTTTCCGGCGGGCAGTCATCAAACGACAACCTGCACAAGAGCCGGTACATCTCATGGATCGAAACACTAATCGGCAATAGGCAGCTCAGAAAAGGCCGCACAGTGTCATTCGCAAGCGAAAATCCAGGTGCTCAACGATAAGGCGAGAGCCTACAGTCCGCGAACGCCTGTCGAGCAAAGATCGAGAATACCTCGCTGCACTCGAACCCAAGAACGCGATGTAAGGATGTAAGAAGGAGGACTCAATGGCGACATCGAATATAACTGACGACATCAAAAAGCGTTCCAATTGGAGCATTTTTATGGCTGTCCTAACCGCCGTACTGGGTGTGTTCCTGATTGCTTACCCTCTGGCCACGGCGACGATCACAACCCTGCTGCTCGGTTGGGTATTGATCTTCGTCGGCATTGCGCAGTTTGTCTTTGCGCTTCACTCTCAAACCGTTGGGAAATTCTTCCTGAAGGTTTTTCTGGGCGTGCTTTATGGGATCGCCGGTATTGCCTTGGCGTTCTTTCCCCTGTCCGGCGTGGCAGCGTTGACGGTGATCCTTGGAGTATTGCTTCTCGCCTATGGGGTAGTGGCAATAGTCACGGCGTTCCAGGCGCGACCGGCCAATGGATGGGGATGGTTTCTGTTCGATGGCCTCGCCACCCTCTTGGTAGGGATACTGATTCTGGCGAAATGGCCGTCGAGTTCTGTTTGGGCGATCGGCACCCTGGTCGGGGTGGCAGTCCTGATGGGCGGGATCGCGAGGACCATGATTGCCGCAGGCATACGGAGGGGCATCGGAACTGTTCAAGGCGACATTCGAAGAGCAGCATAGCCATATAACAGTGGATTGCCGGCCGTTCGAAGAGCGGAACGCGTGCACCCATTGTTTACTTGCGGAGGCCTGCCCAGCACCGGGAGTTGGGACCATGAGAAATTTAGCAGTCAGGACTCTCTTAATCTGCGCAGCGCTTTCGTGCGTGGCCCAAACCAGTCATGAGCCGGAGACTTTCTTCAAGCAGTCGATCGGCCTACACGATGACCAGATTGCGGATATTCAACACGGCAGGGCGGTCACGAAGGCTCTTTCAACATCCACGGCTTCTGAAGTCGCGGTTTTCGGCGCAGTCTACGTCCATGCCTCGGTCGAAGATTACCTGAAGGCCGTTCAGAACGTGAACAGCCTTCGTGGTTCGCCCGGCTATCTGGGTATTCAGATGTTCAGCACACCACCGAAACTCTCAGATCTCCAGGGGTTCATCCTGGAAGAACAAGATATCAAGGATTTAAAGAACTGCAAGCCGGGCAGCTGCGAGCTGCAGTTGCCCGCGGAGTCGATGGAAGATTTCAAGAAGCAGGTGAACTGGTCCGCGCCTGATGTTGCGGCGCAGGTGAACACCCTGGGGCAAAAGATGGCGTTGGACGCGCTGGTCAGATACCAAAAAGACGGTGACAGCGCCCTTGGGAGTTACTACGACAAAGAGCATCCGGTGCACGTCATTGAGCAATTCGAGTCCTTATTGCGCGAGTCTTCTTCGCTCTCGCATTACCTTCCAGATTTGAAGCAATACCTGGTCGGTTATCCCCGCGCGCAACTCGCGAACGCTGAGAGTTCCTTTTACTGGGAACGAGTGAAGTTTGGTTTGAAGCCTACGTTGCGCATCAACCAAATGGTTGTTTACCGCGGATCAGGGTCCTCCGGCCCGATTGATTCGGTTGCGATCAAGCAACTTTATGCCAGCCATTATTTTCAGACCGCGCTTGATTTGTCGGTTTGCGCGCAAGACACCAGCCGGGCGGACAAGGGTTTCTACCTGATTACCGTGAAAGGATCGCGCCAGGCGGGACTGACTGGTCCCAAGGGTTCGATCGTTCGAAAAAGCGCGGTCTCTAAGAGTCGCTCATCGCTCGAGACGGCGCTCATGCACATAAAAAAGGTACTGGAGGGCAGCCACGAAGCTACTGGCAGCCAGTAGAAAGCGTTGAGGCGGGGACACGAGTAGAGCGAAAAGACTGGGCTGAGCGTTAGAGTTAGTTTTGAGCGATCCTGCTTCGGCTTCCTTATCTAACAACTCTCAATTTCACCAACACAAACACTGAATCACAAACATTGAAAAGGAGAACATGACATGGCAAACCTGATAGTGGTTGGCTTCAAGAAAGACATGTACCGAGCATCCGAAGTGCTCAACCAGTTGCAGGGGATGAACGAGGACTGGGCCGTGGACCTCCACGACGCAGTCGCCGTCTACCGTGACTACAACGGGAAGCTCCGCGTCGACCAGAGCTTCCAAATGACTACCGGCGAAGGCGCGGGTTGGGGTGGTCTATGGGGCTCGTTGATCGGAGCCACGCTCGCAATACCCTTCACCGGCGGAGCAAGTGCCGCAGCGGCGGCAGGGGCTCTGGCGGCGGGGGCTCTCGGTGGCGGCGCGCTCGGCGCGAGCGCGGGCGCTCTCGATGCCTCCTGGTGGAAGGATGAATTCGGCATCCCCGATGATTTCGTCAAGCAGGTCGGGGCGATGATTCAGCCGGGCGACTCGGCGGTTTATGCGCTTCTGCGCTCGGCTAATCCCAACGTTGTGGCGGACCGCTTCCGCGGCTATGGCGGCACCATCCTGAGCACCACATTGAGCCGGGACCAGCAGAAGAAGGTAGAGGACGTTTTGAGCGGAAAGGCAGCTTAAGCCATCCCGCTCAAGCAGAAACTTTAGGAAAGTCCATCAACCTGGAAAGGAACAAGAGAATGAGTGCACACGATGTAACGATGAAAGCGTACGAAGAGAAGGTAAACGCCCAGCTGCAGCAGGCCAAGGCACAGCTCGGGGAGTTCGAAGCCCACGCCAAAAGCAAAGCGGCACAGGCGGAGATCGACACCATCAACCGTTTGAAGACGAAGCACGACGAAATCGAAAGAAAGCGCCAAGGCCTGAAGACAGTTGGCGACGCGAAGGTCGGGCAGGTCAAGGCTGAGATCGACACGGAAATTTCCAAGTTGAAAACCTCTTTGGCGGACCTGGCCACGAAGCTCAAGGTTGAACCGCGGACGAAAGCGAGCTGAAGACCGTCAACCGCCAGGGAGAAGCGGATTTACCCAAACGGGCCAATTCCGGACCATCGGGCCGCCCGAGCAGCAGTATGCCGCCGGGCGGCCTTGTTGCCGGCCCGCCTCGGTCTGAAGTGTCACCAACGCAACCAATTAAGGAGGAAGGTCAAGTCTTTCTAGCTCAATGGCACGGAAAGCGTGAAGGTAATGTTCTCACTCGACGATCGTACGGGAATATCGTCACGACCGTGGCCCTTTTCGCGGTCGCAGCCGTACTCATCTACAAGGCGTGCGGCGCTTTCTTCATTTTGGTTCTGTCTCTTTTCTTCTACTTGCTCGAACCCGCGGTCACCCTGGTGCAACGGTACTCGCGGCTGGGTCATAAGAATCGCACGTGGGCGATCGCGCAGATGTACTTGATCGGGACGCTTGTGGTTGGCGGCGTGGGGTACGCGTTCGGTCCGCACCTAGTAGCGCAAATGAAGAGCCTGAACGCGGTTGTGCCCGGGATCTTGGAGGGGGTTTTCCAGTGGCAGGGCTGGTAATCCGCATGCGTGGATACAGGATTGGTTAGCCCGTCATCATGATTTAAAGATGCACTGCGGAGGGGCCGGACACTGGTCCCTCGAATCCTGCAGCGGGTTGATACGATGCTTGCCAAATACATTCGCGCACAGCTCGCCTTGGCGGGGCTCTCCTTCATCTTCTACACCATCTCGATGCTAGTATTGGGATTCCCACATGCGCTCGCGCTGGGCGTTTGCCGGCTCTTCCTGTTATCCTGTCCAGTTTCAGCAATCGAGGTGTATGTATCTATGCTCAGCATGCAAGGAAAGAACGCCGTGGTATTCGGAGTGGCCAACAAGCGCAGCATCGCCTGGGCCATTGCCCAGAGTCTGAGCCAGGCTGGCGCGAAGCTGGCCATCACTTACATGAACGAGCGCATGAAGGCCGAAGCTTATGACCTCATTGCGTCCTTGCCCGGAGCCGAGCCCTTCCAGTGCGACGTATCGAGCGATTCCGAAATTGAACAGCTCTTCTCTCAGCTCAAAGAACGCTATGGCCGCCTGGACGCCCTGGCCCACTGTATAGCTTTTGCGCCTGCGGAAGACATGAAGGGCGATTTTCTGAACACCAGCCGTGAAGGCTTCCGCATCGCCCACGACGTCAGCGTCTACTCGCTGATCGCGCTAACCCGCGCCGCGGCGCCGCTGATGAGCGAAGGCGGCAGCGTGATTACGCTCACCTACTTCGGCGCCGAGAAAGTTGTCCCTGGATACAACGTGATGGGCGTTGCCAAGGCGTCTCTCGAAGCAACCGTGCGTTATCTGGCCAACAGCGTGGGCCCCAGGAAGATCCGGGTCAACGCCATCTCCGCCGGACCGATCATGACCCTGGCGGCGCGCGGCGTGGGCGACTTCCGCGAGATGCTCAAGAACCATGCGGAACACGCGCCGTTAAAACGTAATGTGGACGTGAAGGAAGTCGGCGACACCGCGCTGTTCCTCTGCTCGCCCGCAGCCAGCGGCATTACCGGCGAGACGCTCTATGTTGATTGCGGCTACAACATCATGGGCTTCTAAGTTTTTTCTCAATCCCGAGCGGAGCGAGGGACCCCTATAAGCTTCCAGGCATCGCAGGATCGATCATCAGCGCTTCTCGTGCAATTACAATCTCGTCCATGACCACGTCGCGCACTAAGATCTACGTCACCTACATTCTCTTCGACCTGGCGATCGTCGCCGGCGTAGTGTGGTGCGTGTTCCAAAGAATTCCCGTCGCCAAGTACCTGATCCCGGCAGCGGTACTGTTTGTCTTGAGCGGGCTCTGGTTGATCGTGATGACGATCCGGCATACACCGCCAGGGCAGTAATTCTTCTAAAATCTCCATTGAAAAAGCAGGCCGGCCACGAAAAGCCTGTTGGCCGCGAATTACGCGAATGGTCGCGAATCAACAGTCGACTCGCGCTGATTCGTATTGATTCGCGGCTAGCGCTTGGGGTATCGCTACTATAGGGCTCCCTCCTACCCTCGGGATGTTACCGAAACCAGCCTCTGATCCCCGCCTCGATGTTTAATGGCAATCTCCACGTCCCGTTCGCGGCGAAAGCGCTCGAACTTCTCCCCCCACTCGATCAGCAGAATTGAATTTGCGCCGATCAGGTCGTCGAGCGCCAACGTGTCCAGCTCGCGCTGGGTATCGATGCGATAAAGGTCGATGTGATAGAGCGTAATTTTCGAGCCGCGATATTCGTGGATGAGAGTGAAGGTCGGACTAGTGACGCGATCAGCTTCTGCCGCCTCGAAGCCCTCAGCAATGCCTTTGACCAGAGTGGTCTTCCCAGCTCCCAGATCGCCGCGAAGTAGCACGATACTGCCTGGCTTCAGGTCTGCCGCAAGCTTCCGGCCGAGCTCCGTGGTTTCGTCGGCCGAACGGGTTGTGAGGGTCTTCATTCGCGGTTTGAGGCCGGCAGACAAGCGAGCGCTGTTCTGGTCGCCGAGATCGTTCTAGCTCCTGCCTTAAACGGCCCGTAGGGACAGTCTAGACGAACCTGGGGGTAGGATCGCCGGAATCGCCGTCATCGCACGTGATCGCCGTGATCGGGTTTGCTGCCGGCGATCTGTAACGAGCCTAGTTGGTAGAAAAGATCGCTGAGCCTCACTGACGATCAACGTACGGCATACCGGGACGTCGATTCTTCCGATTCCGGCGATCACGCGCGATTTCGGCGGTTCCGGCGCCCCCCTTAGGCTGCGCCCTTAACGGCTTGGAGCGCCGGCGCAGCCTTGGCGGCGCGAACCCCCCACGCCGCCAGGCCCAAACACAACGCCACAAGCGCCGATGAAATAGCCGGCGCCGCAGCAATGTAAGTCCAGCTCAGTGCCAGACTCACCAGCTGCAGGCCAAAGAACACCCAGGCCAGCGCGCCGATCGCCTGCGGATTCTTGGCGGCCATGTTGCCCAAATGCCAGGCCAGGAACGCGGAAAAAAGCAGGTAGGCGGTAATGAACAAGCCGAAGCCTCTGTAGAAATTGCCGTAGCTGTAACTGTGGTTTTTAACTTGGAAGTGGACGTTGTTCATGGCATCGCGCACGGCCACACCTTCCGGCGTGGGCGGCGTGAAGCTGAGAAAACCAAAAGTGTGTGCTGTGGCAAACAGAATCAACACCACGGCAGCTATCCGGTACCACAAAGTTGCGGTCATTGTTTTCTCCTGTTCTTGACCCGCGAGTCATGATTTGCGATTTGCGATTTGTGATTGGCGCGCGAAATAGCGTGATCTAAATCACCAATCGCAAATCACCAATCACAAATCCTCTTAGGAAGCCGTCAGGCCTTGTTCGCTTCCGCAGCAAAGAGCTGTAACAGATCGTTCCACCCGCCAGGGCTGTCTATCGCGGTTCTCATGGCTGCGGCGCCGGCTCCGTGATGCTCAAAGTACCGGTGCTCCAGGTCGACGCGGGTCGAGCCGTCGGCCACCGGCGTGAAGCGGACCTCGACCTCGCTGGATTTGGCCAGATCGGGCTCATAGCCCCATTCATGTGTGATCATCCATGCCATCACAAAGCGCCGCGGCGGCTCCCAGACCAGGACCTGGCCCCAATCGCAGTCGGTGCCGTCTACCTGTTCGCTGTAGCATCGCCCGCCGGCCCGGCCTTCAATGATCGCCTTCTTCATGGGCGACTTTCCGATGTGGTGCGTCCGTGGCCACCAGGTATCGATCCCCTGTGTGAACACGTGAAAGGCCCGCTCCGCATCGGCTTTCACCGTGACACTCTTGCGAACGGGTAAGGTAGACGTTTGGTCCACTGTCGTCATCATGATCTCGGTCTCTCCTTGGCCGGTGGTTGCTCCACGGCTTTTTTGAATGCGCTTAAGGCTTGACTCCAAAACTGTTCGAAGTATTCGCGCAACGAATCGAATCCTTCGGGATTGAGCTCGTACAGCCTGCGCGTTCCTTCGGCCCGATCCAAAACCAGGTTGGCCTGCTTGAGGATGCGCAGGTGCTGCGAAATCGCTGGCCGGCTTACAGGAAACTC